>Ga0187852_1000113_pt1 | contig 87363 bp, 99 predicted proteins | sample June2016WEW_6_40_FD_134511 | JGI IMG/M metagenome (GOLD analysis project Ga0187852, IMG submission 134511) | Peatland microbial communities from SPRUCE experiment site at the Marcell Experimental Forest, Minnesota, USA - June2016WEW_6_40 | ecosystem: Environmental > Terrestrial > Soil > Wetlands... | reverse complement strand
GTGCTTGAAGAAGACGGCGGACAGTATTACAACACCAGCACGCTGTGGAAAAACGGTGCTCTCCTGGCCAAGTACAAGAAAATAAACCCAATCCGCGCCGAAATCCAGGCTGGCGTCGCCAAAGGCACCCAACCTCTTGTTGTCGACACCGACATAGGCAAGATCGGGATGCTGGTCTGCGCTGACACGTTTGACCCAGCGCTTGTGAAACGCGTGGCTGACCTTGGCGCGGAAATTCTCACTCTTCCCGTCGCCGCGATGGGTACGCATCCGACCGTCAAAGGTCACCCCTTGACTGAGGGGATTGCACGCGACTACGGCGTGTTTCTGCTTAAGGTGGGAAACGTTTGCTCCAGCATGCGGGGTGGAAGAAGCGCCGTCATCGCGCCATGGGGGTTACTGGGCGAAGTATCCGACGCGCCAGAAGACTCAATACTAACCCGCGAGCTTGACATGCAACGGCTAAGAGAGTACCGAAGCAAACTCAGTAGAGTTTAGCCCATCCGTCGATGATTCGGGTCATTTCTTTAAAATCGTACTTTTCCAGCCAATCTCTCAGTTCACGGTTTTGAACAGCAAATCTGCAAACCTGCCGCGCGTTTTCCGAGTCATGCACCAGAAGCAGCACGGCGTCAACTTTGTGCCTTGAAACGTACGCCACCGTCTTGAGCAGCGCGTTTAGTTTCTCGTCGGTTGGCATTTCGGCGCTTAACTCAACGACGACGGGCTTCTTCAAGGATGCGGCGAAGTCTCGTGCAAGCATGATCGTCCAGTAGTTGGTGAAGTAATCCCTTGATGAAAGCGGCACGTGAAAATAGTCAACCAAGTCTCCTATGGCGTCAAGGTCCAAGCCGTACCGTTCCTTAGCTAGAACAGGGTCAGGGTAAATTTCAACCGCAAAAGTTCCCTTCACCCGCGATTTGGCTTCCCGCAGAAACTTCGTCACTGTTTGGGCTCTCCATTGCGTCCAGTTCAAGCCGCTCTGCTTCCACAGCTCCACGCATCTTGGGCAGACGCAGTATTCCTGGTCGGGGAAATGGTAGAGGTTCAACGTAACGCCGATGATGCTTTCCCTGCTCAGGCTTTCAATGTAGTCTAGAACTTTTGCCCTGTACTCTGGCTGAGTGGGGCAGACGAAATCAAAAGAGAAGTTAGAACGCCTGTTCTTTCGCAACGCTGGACCCGTGTTTGACATGGCGACGATGCTTGGGTCTTCTCTTATGGCTTTGGCGTCACAGAACACCGTGGCGTCGTTCTGCATGCCTTTTGCCGCTGGAAAAACTTGGCCGTCCGCCGATTTCGAGTAGTAAACGTGAAGGTCGTAGCCCTCGACTTTTTCGGGCTTATACGTGACTAAGCCGATCTGCATATTCCGTTAATTGATGCGCGCAAACAATATATTCTTGGCGCTTAACTACTTGTTGATTCGCATGGGCAAACAGCAGAAATCCCCAGTTTTAATCGACACGGCTAAGTGTATGCCCTGCGCAGGGCTCATCTGCATAGGTGTTTGCCCCCAAGGCGTTCTGGAAGAAGGCAAAAACCGTAAACCCCAAGTCATCGACGTCGTCCAGTGCACCCGATGTGGCGTCTGCGTAAACCTGTGTCCAGCAAAAGCCATTACTATAAGCAAACCCTAAGAGAAAGGGTAAAGGCGCCACAGGCATGGAACAAATTGACCTGGCAGACAACGTGAGGCTCGTCGTCAAAGAGAACGTACTAGCCGTAATTTGTGATAGTCCTTTAAAGACAGTTAGTTCAGCATTTTATCAAGGCGGGCATAACCAGCTTAAAGCTGTCCTCAATGTAGGGGTGCCGGACGGATACAACGACCGCTCCTTGCACCTTGACCCGCTGGAACTAATCACCTCATCTGCAGCCAAGCTTGGCTTAAAGCAGGATTATCTTGCAATGGTCACTGCTGCCAAAATCAAGAATTACAGTCTTGTCACCAAAAGACTCGAAGGCTTCTCGGTAAGCGTCGCTGCGACGGCAGGCTGCCAACACGGAGAATCCAGCGGCGAAGAGATGAACGTGCAGGAAATCGGCGGAGGAACCATAAACGTCATCGTCTTCATCGACGCAAACCCATCAGATAGCTGCATGGTGGCATCCGTCATAACCGCTACAGAGGCAAAATCCGCGGTTCTCCGAGACTTCGACATCCGCAGCTTCTACACGGGCGACTCAGCCACAGGGTCAATCACCGACAGCGTCTCCGTCGTCACAACAGGCAAAGGAAAAGCCATCAACTACGCTGGGCCCGCATCCAAACTGGGCAAGGCAGTCGCGTACTGCACGCGGAAAGCCGTCGCGGAAGCCCTCGTCAAACAGGAGCCGTTCTGGGCAACCCGCACCGTGCTTGACAGGTTAAGGGAGAGGCATCTTCCACTGGAGAACTTGGCGGCTGAAGTCTCCAAGGTTGAAGGCTTAAGTGTTACGGCTGAGGGGTTGGCTGACATCCTCAAGGGCAACCAAGCAGCTCTTGCGCTGTTGCTGGAGGCAGCGAAGATGGATGACGACGTTAGAAAAAACCTTTTGCCTGCTGAGCTTGGTGACCCAACCGAGCTGATGAGGCACTTTGGTGGTCCCTCAGGCGCAAACTACTGCAAATTGTCGGGTTACGATTTGGTTGATCTTCCTCCTTTCATCAAACACTCATTGATCCGGATTCTCAAAGAACATCAAAGACGATAAGCATCTTAACCAGGCTCGGATGGAACTGAGCATCAAAAAAAGGATTCACATGCTCGAACGGTCAAAGTTGGAAATACTTAAATAAGTTGCACTTTTATTCGTTGGGTAAAACAATGGTTACGATGGTGTATCAAACGTGAAATTTGGCGTATTTCTCTATCAACCCGAGCCTGTTGAAGGCGTCGACTACAATTTCTACCGTTTAAAATCTGAATCAGGAATCGTTGGAAAACCTAACCCTGAAATGTACACGAACATCGCCTGCTTCGGCGACAACTTTATGGCGGCGAAACGCCCCGACTGGGTCTCCATAAGCGCGCATGGTCCAGCACTCCGCACAAACAAGTACTACAACCTTCGCTGGGACGTCGTATGCATGACTAACCCAGAAGCCCGAGAATATAACTTGAAAATCATCGCTGACTCAGCCAAGAAAACCCCAGGCATCAGCATCAGCAGCCAACACTTCGCCGAACGCGACTTCTGCACTTGCCCACGCTGCGTCGAACAATGGCGCCAAAGCGGCTTAAGCTGGATCGAGTGGCGAGCAAAAACGGTAACAGAATTCCTAAAAGAAGTCAAAGATGTCGTCAAGAACAAGCCTCTTTTCGTGAACTGCCTGCCTGATCCGTTGCTGGGTAAGATGCGGTTTGGCTACGACTTTGAAGCTATGGCTGAATACGCTGACTACTTCGTTATACCCATGTTCAGCAAGGCTTACCCGACCCCATGGTACTGGGAAACCATCGCAAGAGGCTACAAAAGCTTCCTCAAGAAGCCAGTGTTCGTAAACTTCTACGTTCGCGGACCAAACGAGACTTGGGACACCGTTGCACCGACCAAACAGATAATGACTGTAGCCACGCGCGCGGCAAGAACTGGGATAGACGGCATAATATTCTTGGCGGAAAAAGCCCAGTGGATACAGGAGTTCCAGAAGAACGCGGTCGCAGACAAAGAAACACGAGAATTCCTCAAAGGTCACGGCGGCGACGAAGTCCTAGAACTCTTCAACCGATGGGAAAAGATGCTAAAAGCATAGCATCCCACAATTCTTCCTTAATTGACTTTCTTGTGCCTTTTTGTTCAAGCGGATGTACTCGTTGCTTTCTTTTTACAAAAAAAATAGCAAGTAGTAAAAACTTAAGATCCCAGTTCATTTTTGAGTTTTTGAACGGTCACAGCCTCCCAGTTTATGAAGTTCTGGGGATCCGTTCTGAACAAAGTCCATGCTTCATTAAGCAAGCTTATTATGCTCTCTTTCTCCTCATTCAACCTCTTGCGAGAAATAATTGCAAAGTCTGAGTCCTTTAGACTTTGCAAGAAGAGATCTGCAATTTCACTCATCAAGTCTTCGGGGTATGCATACTGGTATTCCGTAACTGGCTGAGTGCTGTGAACAATTGGCAAATCGTTCCATCTTGATAACAACATTGACGCTGTATCATCAAAACCAATCTTTTTTACAGCTATAATCAGCATTTTCATTCTGGCTTCGTCGGAAGGATGACTGCTTGGAAATATTTCAGAAAATTCGTATACATTCTCGGCCTTCTTTGCCGTTAAATGGATATGCGCCCAAGCATAAGCTGGACCCAGAGTATACAAAGCGAACAAATCGCAGAAGAATTCATTGATCCAATATGTTTTCCATTGGTAGTGAATGTTCGAAAGGATTAACGGTGTCGATCTTGGGCCCGTCTCTCTAAGTTTTTGGTTGCGAAGGTTCTCATAATAAATAGTGATTTTTTTTATGGCCTGTTCATAATTATCGGCTACTTTTACTAAAGCGAGTTCATTATCTTTGTAAGTTAATACTTGATGCCCAATTTCATGAAAAACGTCAGGCAAATGAAGAAGAAATCTTGATTCTCCAACTGGAACGAATATTACGTTTGTGAAGGGATGAAAATAATAGTATCTAGTGGAAATGCAAGCGACTGCGGGAGGGTTCAACGGTAATTTAATTTCTTTGTGTATTTTAAAAAGCAAGTTACTAAGATAACCAACATCAGGCGTCTCAAAATGAAGAACTGATATACCGAAATACTCAATTAATTCTATTTCTCTTATACAGATTCTAACATCACGGAAAAGATCCCTTAAATCGTTATCTTGTCGTCCTTCAAGCTCTCTTAAATAAAACCTAAGATCCTGAATATTTGAGTCGATAATCATTTTGCAGCGTTCCGCTAGACCTGTCAAAACAGGATACTCTCTATACTGAGCCATCTCTTTCAGGCAAAGTCCCCTATTTATCTGCTCAATTATCAGCGCTCTTAGGTAATCTTTCATTATCTTTCGTTCATCCTCTTAAACAAATTGGCACATTCAGCATCAAGGGCATCAGCGATGTCATTTAGCAATTGCAAATCATTTTGAGAAAATACCACTCTTTCCATCTTCAGCTTCGATTCCAAATTCAAAAGTCTTTCTCGATACTGCGGCCATTCTCCACTATGCTTAGACTTCATAATATCCACTATATTTCGTTCGTTTATGACTATTGATTCGGTCAGATTTCCCTTGATCGACTCAGAAATTGGGACGACAACTTTCAAGAGTTTCTTTACGGAATTATCTTCCTTGGAGTCGAAAATCTTTTTTTCCCTTATAGCTCTCAGAACTGCGTCAAAATCTTTCAGGGATTGACTATTTGCATTGAATTTCCATGCGTAGTTACCCAAATCTCCCATTACTATTCCTCCTCGTCCAAGCCAAATCTTAGAGCGTCTTGGTCATATTCTCCAGCAAACTCTCTCAATCTTATGTCGTTCATTTTAATCGTGAGCGGCAATCGAGAGCAATCATCAATTTTTGTCCAAGTCAGATTTGCAAGGTAAAACACGTCTTCCAACAGTTTAGTTAAAGGCATTGTTCCCTCTATTTTTATAACATGCAATGGCTTAGCTGTCCCAAAATGAGAATAAGGTGTTCCCGTTGTCGCAAGGAATGCTTCGCTATCAGAGAGCATAAAGTACGTTCCAATCATTGGGTTTTCGACGTTTTCTTTTTGTTCTCCTGTCATGGGTTCCACCTTAAACATCCTGAAGGGAACCCTGGAAGTGGTCTTAATTTCGATAGATGTGCACATGCTTTCTTGTGGAATTACGTTTGAACCCTTAAGTCTAGTTATCGCTTGTTCAATTCCCGCTTTTTCGCAAGAGAAAAGCCGCCCTTGTCTTTGAATCACAATATTTTTTATAGCGGATGGCAAAAGTTTCTGCTCATTTGAAATAATTTCAAATAATTTTGAGCAGACATGTTTCTTTTCAAGCCGTTCTTTTTGTGTCGATGTGCTGGAATAGAATGCAATATCCGCACCATTCTTATGGACAACCACAAACCCGGCCATGTCATTCTTGACATCTATCCCTATGGTTAAGTCCGCATTCAGGGGAGTATTGAGCGCAAAAGGCCAAAGCGAATTTAATATTAACACTTTGTTAAGGACTACATTTTTTATATATCCCCTGTACTTTCCCTGCTGTCTTCTGTCAAAGACTAACCTCCAGTCTTCTCTCCCATTATCTGTAGTTCCATACTCATAGCTCTCGGTTGAAACCCTGCTATGAATTATCGAAACGTAAAGTTCCCTTTCCTTTAAAAGGCGCATCACTATGTTTGCCAGTTCATCTTCCTTTTTCATTCGTTTTGATCTTACATCTGGAATCATTACTACGCCAAACCCGTTTTTGGCATCATTTTCTTCGACTGCTTTTATGATTGCACTAGCAAGCGCATAAACAGACTTTTGGACAGAATCCTCATATACAATTGTAGTTGGCAAATAATAGATTCCTTCTAAATAGGGATAAAGCCTTTGGAATTCTCTTTTAATGTCTTCCTCGAATTTTCGTCCGAAGGAGTTGGCGATAGATTTTGGTAATATGAAGTATTGTCTTTCGAGTTTTTTCTTTGTTAAAATTCCGGCGTCATTCGAATAGAAAAGTTCTTTTTTCTTTAGTGGAAATTCTTCAACTGAGCAGCAAATTGCATTTGGGGTATTTTTAGTCGAAAGAACCTTATTTTTTCCAAAAATAAGGTCAGGAATAGGCAACTTCTTTTCGTCGATGATCAAAGGCTTCTGCGCTAACTCTATTCGGTTGATCCCAAACATAAAGTCCCTGAAGTTTCTATCTATTACAAACTGTATCTCTTTTCTTCGAACAGGTGGATTTTTTATTGTCAGAGAATGAAATTGGCTGACCTCTGAATAATCAGTACTGAAAACTTGCCTACAAAGACCAGAAGGCACGTTTCTAGGATCGCCAGAACTTGTGTAATAAATTAAAACGGAACAGTTTCTTGGAAGAGAAAGAAGATTTTGTGACTTAAAGTCGCTGGCTTTCCTGTGCACTTCATCAAAGAGAGATATGTCATCAGGCGGAATGGTCAACTGGTCAGAATTGAGATCATTTAGACCGCTGATTTTTATTTCGTACCAGCGGTTTCCGTACTCATAAATACAGTGCATTCCTTGGTACCTTTCCTTGAAATCTTTCCGATCTATTCTCGTTGGAAGTACAGTTCTTGAAACATACTTGGACTTGACATCCACACTAATTCCGATTCTGTTATTCGGCAAAACAACAACTCCAAAAGTAAAGCCACGAAACAAGTCGACCTCATGGGACAATTGCCGGAATTCCTGATCGGGTGATTTGTTATAGAAAGTATTACCTGCCCCTGGCTGCCATAACGCCGAGTTGTTATAGAGTTTCGTCTGAATTATTCCTTGTAGGAATCTCTGTGCCAAGAAAATCATTGTCGTGTCAGATGAACTGAAGTGGAGTTCATTCAATCCAGGTATTCTTACCAATTTGACATTAGTTCTTACTACATCGATTGATTCAGGCAGGTCTGGGAAATCATCTAATTGTGCAATGAATGTTCCGTCCGCAGTCTTGTAAGAGACACAAGGAGAATTCGTTGTTTTAGTCAAGTGAGAAACGAGGAATTGGATGTTTTTGTCGTAATCTTCAGAATCAACAGGCAACCCTTTGACCTGATAGAGCTTGTATTTGCATGAAAGTTGTTCGGGATTCTCTATTAAATACACGCTTGTCTCAAGACAATTCATGATTATTCATCCCCAAATAGTAGCTGTTGAAGTCTCGGCGACTTTGTCTGACTCCAACAAAGCTTCTTGAATGGGCAGTTTTGGCAAAACCTCGGAGAGCGGGCGGTTTGAAACTGGTTTATGTCGAGTGCCTCATAGCTACCAGCTCCAGCAATTTTTTCAATGTCTAAACAAGATTTGAAAATATAGTCATATATGTCAGCTTCATCCTCTTCCGAAACAAAGTGCTCGCGTTTTTTGTTCTTTAAAAGTTGAAATTCAAGAAGTCTGATATCTGAGGCTTTTTTTGTTTTCTGTAAAGTTACGGGGAAATCGTTGTGCGGTTTTACATTTGTCAAGGCTACAGCATAAACACCAAGTTGGAGCCAAGAATCGGCGTTTCCAAAAGAGTGAACCTTCCAATCAATAATCTGCGGTGCCTCATCGTTGAAGACTATCAAATCAGGAGTGCACGACACAGAAAAGTAGTTCAATTTGAAAAAAAGTGGGCGTTGTGCAACTATATAGCAATTTTGTCTTATTATATCGTTCAGGAGTTCATCGCGGAGAAGATTTAACAAAGCATCAGTAGCTTCTCGTTTGGCTTCCTCTATCTTGTTTTCTTCCAAAGAGCCCCCATATTCCACATCGTAAAATGCACAATATGTTTCAGGTGATTTTGACTTTGAAATACCCAGTTTTCTGTGTGCTGCTTCTTTCCCGAAGGCTAGCTGTCTATCCATAAGAGTGTTGCAGAAATTTATCACTTCAGCTTCCGAAGGTACTCTCTTTACCTTAATTTGAGGGACAATAAATTTCTCAATCACTTGATCCACTACAGTTCCCCTCCAAGCTTGGAGACTTTTGCACTGCTTAAGCAGATAGGCTTCTCTCCTTATTGGGTCCTTAGAAGTTGGACTTGCAACAACCTCAGAATAGTACCACTTTCTCTGGCAATGTGAAAAGGTCTTGGATTTGGTGATGGACCACTTCATTGCTGAATCCTTCTTGACTTGAGAAATTCGATGTATTCCCTGACCTTCTCTTTTTCTTCAAGCGTTAGATTCTCAAATTCGCTTGCCGACCGGTAAGATGGCCCTTTTGTTTGCTCCGTTGTTGGGTACCCGGTCAATTTCATAAGTTGATCATATGAAATCCCAAAGCACTCCGCAAGCTTGTGGAGAATGGTCGGGGACGGTGCACTTATTTTATCATTTTCAAGCTGACTTAGGTAGGCATTTGAGACTCCAGTTTTTTCCTCGGCATCTCTGAGAGTCAGATGTTTTGTTTTCCGTTGCTGACGTAGATAGCTTCCCAAGGTTTCGCTCATGGCAACATTATGTGTTATTCCAAATATTTAAATGTTAAGTTTATCAAGCAAATGCTTAATATATTTAGCAAAGAGCCTTCTTTGCACTATTCTGTGAACACTTGAAGCAAACAAAGATAACACTTGTTAATCCCTCTGCCCGAAAAAACGCACATTCGCATCAACCCTTTATCCCGTTGGACCTATCTTGGTGCAGTCGCTGACAAGGATGGCGAAAACAGCTTGAAGGCTACAGTGGAGGCGATGTGCTAGAGCTCTTCAACCGCTGGGAAAAAATAGTCTGAACTTTCCCTTCTTCCAACGATTTACTTTCTCGGCACACCGCAGTGCGGGCACCTGTCTAGAATTTCATCGTATGTGGCTTTGCAGTATGGGCATCTGGATTCAGGTATCAATGGATTTATACCTGTTTTTTCGGCTAGTTCTCTGTTTTCTTCACGGAAAAATGAAATCTTTTGAGCTTGATTTAGGCTCTAAACCAAGAAACCAACATGAAACAAGCCCTGACCTACCCGACAGGAAGGGGGGAGGGGGTCTACTATTTACATCAAAATTCCATTGTAAATATGGGTTCACAGAGACGGGGAGGGGTCTAGTATTTGTGGTCAAATTCCATCACAAAAATGAAACTTAGCAGAGAGGGAAAGGCAAATTAGAAATAAAAGGGCATAAACATACCTTTGTTTGGGACGAAGAGTTATGACGGACGTCGTGTTCACGTTTGAAGTTCACCAGCCGCACAGGCTGAGGCGGAAGCTGTTTTGGGAAGGCAACTTCTTTAGGCGCCTGGATAAACAGGAACTGTTTAACTATTACTTTGACAATGAGAGCGACCGAGAAATCTTCAAACGCGCCGCACGCAAATGCTACTACCCATCAAACCAGATCCTGCTCGACGCAATAGACAACCACAAACACGACCGCAAACAAGTCAAAGTCTCCTTCAGCATCTCAGGCGTCTTCCTTGAACAATGCGAAACATTCGACAAAGACCTCCTCGAAACCTTCAAGCAACTCGCCGCCACCGAACGAGTCGAACTCCTAAACCAAACATACTACCACTCAATCGCCAGCCTCTACCCCGACAAAGAAGAGTTCATTGAACAGGCTAACATGCACAGGCAAACCGTAAAAGACCTGCTCGGCTACACAACCAAGGTTTTCGAGAACACCGAACTCCTCTACAACAACACCATCGCCAAAACAGTCGAATCGATGGGCTTCGCAGGCATATACACTGAAGGCGCCGAGAGAATCCTAGGAGAAAAATCACCAAACTACGTCTACACTCCAAAAGGAGCAAAGAAAATCCGCGTACTACTCCGCAACTACAAACTGACAGACGACATCGGCTTCCGCTTTTCAGCAAGATGGTGGCCCGAGTGGCCCTTAACAGCCGACAAATACGCAGGCTGGCTAGCCGGGACGCCGGGGCAATGCATCAACATTTTCCCAGACTACGAAACCTTCGGCGAGCACCATTGGCCTGAAACAGGAATCCACAGCTTCCTACAGCACCTCCCAGACGAAATACTGAGAATCGGCAACTTGCACATGGCAACCCCCTCCGAAGTCGTCAACAAATACAGCGCGGCGGGCGAAATTGATGTGCCTGAAGCGCAAGGCACCGTTTCATGGGCAGACGTGCAAAGAGACCAGACAGGCTGGCTCGGCAACGTGATGCAATGGGCGTACTACACGGAACTGCGCCGACTGGAACCACTCATAAAAGAAGCCCAGGACCCTGAACTGCTAAGACTGTGGCGTGACTTCCAAACAAGCGACCACCTGTACTACATGTTCACGGCAGGCGGAGGACCAGGCGAAGTACACTCATACTTCAGCCCCTACGAATCACCCATGGACGCCTTCGTGGTAGCGCAAACCGCACTAAACGATTTCGAAGCAAGACTAAGACTATCCATCTTCACCGCAAACGAACCCTTCTTATTCTACACGGCAGCAGGAAAAGAACATTACACAGGCATCATGGCATGGAGCCTCAAAGGATTCATCAAAGCACTTACCGAAGTCGACGCAAAAGCCATCGAGTTCCACATGGAAAACGGAGATTTCGAAAGCTGGATACAAAACTCTCTTAAAGACCAAAAGTTGGCCTCACAGTTCAAGAAGATTAAGTGTTCAAAAGAAAACGGTGAAAGGCTAAGAGAAACAATTCTGGATTCTGCAAAAAAACGTTACGCAACCCTAAACAAGCAAACGCAGGATGCAACCAAGCTTTTCTAGGAACTAACGCGTTTATAAGGCATGTCACCCTATATAGTTAACTCGGTAGGGTGCATTATCAATGAGAGACGAACTTCCATTTCCAGACAAGGTTTTGCAAACGCTTCATAACCTATGCGCGACAGCAGCTGACTTGGCGAGAAGAGGCGAGGATGTAGCGCGGCTTCTCCAGAAAGACCCCAACGAAATCGAAAGCATCTTAGACCAATACAAATCCGAAGGCTTTGCCGAAAGTTTCGTTGATAACGAGGGAAAGAAACGTTACTATCTAACCGGAAGAGGAATAATTAAGGTCTGCTCGCTTTTCACGTAGTGGAAACATGCGCATAATTATTTTTACATGGGAGTATCCGCCAAGGGTTATAGGTAAACTCTCAGAATACGTAAAAGCATTGTCCGACCAGCTCGCCAGCAACCACGTTGAAGTCAACGTCGTAACCTACGACGACTCAGTAACAGGTTCAGCTAAAGAACCAACTGGAGTACAAACAGTCAGAGTGTCAAATCCTGTTCGAACACACATTGGAGTTTTAACATGGGTCTTAACGCTTAACCAAGAAGTTGAAAGAGCAGCAGCCAACCTATACTATGAAGCCAAGAATCAAATCGACCTGATTGACGTTTACGACTGGCATTTTATTCCAGCAGCCGTCACCCTGAAAAACGGGCTTGGCATACCGTTTGTTTACTCCGTTGAGAGTTTAGAAGATCATCGATCCCGCGGCATAACTACGCCTTATACTATGGCGATCAGAAGCATCGAGTGGCTAGGATTTTACGAGGCACAAAAAGTCAGCGCCAAGTCAGAGTGGATGCGTGACGAAATCATCAGGATCTACAAGGTTCCTAAGGAAAAAATATCTGTAATTTCAACTGAACCAAGTTCATGGATAAAAGAAATTCTCAAACTTTACAGCGCCGTCGGCGGAGGATTGAATAGCAAATGAAAGATGACTTGACGGTTATGATGCTAAGCTGGGAGTTTCCACCAAGAGTTATCGGAGGAATTTCACCCCACGTTAACTTCTTGTCAAAAAGCTTAGCAAAACAAGGCGTAAAAGTTTATGTCGTAACCTGCGATTTTCCCGATGCCCCGTCACACGAAGTAATTGAAGGCGTAGAAGTTTACCGCATCGACTCGTACAAGAACCCCGCGCCAGACTTCGCCACGTGGGTTTACCTAATGAACCTTAACATGCAAAAAGAAACCGCGGCGTTAACAAGAAAAATCGGCGACAAAATCGATTTGCTGCATTGTCACGATTGGCTTGTCGCAAACGCGGGAATAGGTCTCAAACATGTCTTTCGGAAACCACTTTTGGTAACGATGCATTCAACTGAGATAGGTAGAAGAGACGGTTTACACACCGACACCGAAAAGATGATTCATGAAACTGAAGCGTGGCTAACTTATGAAGCATGGAAGGTGATCTGCTGCAGCGACTACATGATTTCGCATGTCAAGTGGGCTTTCGGACTTCCAAACGACAAGTTGGCAATGGTTCCCAACGGCGTAAACACAAAAAACTACGATATTGACGATGACTTAAAGGATTTCCGAAGCAAGTTTGCTTTGCCCGAAGAAAAAATAGTGCTCTACGTTGGCAGATTAGTTTACGAAAAAGGCATACACGTGTTAATAAACGCGGTTCCCAAAATTTTGGAAAAAGTGAACGCTAAATTTATAATTGTCGGCAGCGGCTACATGAAAGAACAACTACTCAATATCGTGCGCAGCATGGGATTGGAGCATAAAGTTCTCTTTGAAGGCTTTATGGATGAGAAAACGTTGCTCAAGCTCCAAAAATGCGCCGACGTTTCCGTTGTGCCCTCGCTTTTTGAACCGTTCGGCATCGTCGCATTAGAAGCAATGGCGGCGAAAAGCCCAGTCGTTGCATCTGACACAGGCGGCTTATCCGAAATCATCGAGCATGACGTGACAGGAGTTAAAGTTTACCCGAACAACCCTGACTCCTTAGCATGGGGAATAAACAAGGTTCTGCTTGACGATACTTACAGGCAACGTCTCAGAGAAAACGCGTACAAAAAAGTTTTAGAAAAATACGATTGGGAAAAAATCGCCCAGCAAACAAAGCGAATATACGAGAGTGTTTTAGGCGAGTACTCGAAAAGCTTCTGGGCGTAAAGGAAGCGCTATTTCCCTATGACCTTCACGTTTTCAACTTGAATCCAGGGAGAAATCAGTTGCCCCATCTGCCGCTCATTACTGCCGACTAAACTCACATTTTTGAGAACTTCGAAAATGTTGCCTGCCAACATTACGCCCCTGCTACAATGCGTTATTTCGCCTTTCTTTATCTTCCAAGCTGGAGTTGCCACCACAGAGAATTCCCCGCTGACAGGGTTACTGCTATGAGCTCCTTGCAGGTAATAGATTATTAAGCCGTCGTCAACTTCCCTTAGCATTTCATCGCCTGTCTTGTTCCCTGGCAATATATGGAAGTTTGTGGTGTCGATGCTGGGGGTTGACAGGTACCCTGCGCGCCCGGCGTTCCCTGTGCTTTCTTTTCCTTCCTTTTTCGCCGAGTAACTGTCATACAGGAAACTTCGCAAAACACCTTTCTCTATGACCACTGTTTTATGGTGAGGCACTCCCTCGCCGTCGAAAGCCCAAGTACGAAGGCCGCCTGGGAACAAGCCGTTGTCGTAAATTGTAAGGTTTTCAGAAGTCACTTCTTCCCCAATTTTTCCCTTAAACGGTGACTGATTTCTCTGCACACTATCTGCTTTAACAGCGTTGATTAGCGTGTAAGCAAAAAGGTCCTGTAATGCAAACTGCGTTAGTATGAGGGTAGTGCTTTTCGTTTCAACCGGTTTAGTTTTTAAAGCTGAAACAGCCAGTTTCGCCGCTTCTTTTCCAACCCAAACTGGGTCTACTTCGTAGCTTCTTGAAGCGTTGAACTCAAAACAAACCGGCGTAACCCTGTCGTCTTCCTTCGCCACGGTTGCAATACTACATTCCAATACAGTTCCTTTGTCAAATCCCACGATTCCGTTCGAGTTAGCGACGGCATTAGAAATGTAAGCACTGCCTATTCCACCTTCGATGGGAAACACACGTTTATCCACTTGCCCAGCAGCGTCCAACATGGTTGAAGCAACATTAACCAGCTCCTCAGACCCAAGCTCAACAAGCCTTTCATCAAACGTCCTTTCCAGCGAAACGTAAGATTTCTTTTCTGGCAGTTCCTTCCATTCAGGATCTGGTTTGCTGGCTTTTGCAGCGCTTAAAGCCCTAGCTATGACGCTGCTGACTGCTTTGGGGTCGTCGATGACGTTTGTGTAAGCAAACCCCATTGCTTTGTTAGCTACTACTCGGATTCCTAAGCCTCGGTCGATTATTCTGTCAGTTTTGCTGATTTGCCCCAGTTCGATACCGATGTTTGTCGCTTGCCCCTCGTAAACGTAAGCCTCAGCTTCTGAAGCTCCCGTTTTCAAGGCTTGGCTCACAGCGTTTTCTGCTAAGCCTATCATTAGATCTTTACTAAGCACTGCCACCTACAACAACCTCCTTAACGCTTATATGTGGTCCACCATCACAAATGAAAGCCGTCTGACCTTTACCGCACCTACCAGGATCTAAAAGGAAGTCTTTCCCCACTGCGTCAATCTTGTGCAAAGTTTCAAGTGTGTTTCCGCTTATTGACGCGTCACGTACAGGTGCGCCTACTTCGCCGTTGACTATTTCATAGCCTTCTTGGATGCCAACTTGGAAAGTGCCATCAAGATTGGCTTGTCCACCTCTGAAACTCTTGAAATAGTACCCCCTCTTGACCTTTTCAACTAGTTCATCAAACGAGTGGTCTTTGGGCTCCATGTATGTACAGCGCATGCGGATGATAGGTTCAACACGGAAATCTTCAGCCCGCGCGTTACCCGTTGGTTCAACGTTGAATTTTTGAGCCGTCTCACGGTTATGCATGAAACCTGAAACCACGCCCTCTTTTATGAGCAGCGTTTTCTGGCTTCGAACACCTTCATCGTCATACTTGAAAGCCCCAAAAGAACCCTCGATCGTTCCATCATCATAAAACGTAACCAAGTCGGAACCGAGTTTTTTGCCAACGTTTCCCGCCAAAACTCCGCCTGAAAGAGCCAAGTCCGCCTCTGCCAAATGCCCAAACGCTTCATGAACAAAAACGCCCACCACGTTCGGACCCAAAACGACGGGGAAAGTTCCTCCCTTCAAAGATTTCGCGCTTAACTGTTCCACTGCGCGCTTGGCAACTTTTTCGCCTAAATCCTCAGGAGGTTGCTCATCGAACACTTCGTAGCCTGCAGTGGAGCCGACCTCTTCTCGGCTAAAAGTGAAGACGCCCGCGTCCAATGCTGAAGCGGTGATTCTTGACCAAACATACAGCTTGTCCTGCTCGATGCTTGTGCCGTCGCTGTTTACAAAAAAGTTCGTTCCAGTTAAATCAAGATAATCTATGGAAAAACTTTTTATTCGTTTGTCATAGCCTAACCCTGCCTTGTTAACCGACATGGCAGTTTTGATTTTGTCCTCCATCTGAATTTCCGCTGGGTTCTTTTTCGGCTTAGCCTCGACGCGGTCAGACACCACTTTAGCCTCGGCAAGCTTAATCGGCGTTTTCAACCGTGAACTGGCCATTCTAGCCATTCCGCAAGCATCCGAAACCGCACTCTCCAAAATCGCCTCATCCAAAGAGCCGACGGAGGCGAAGCCCCATGCGCCATTCACCAGCACTCGTAAGGCGACGCCGCTTTCAATGCCCTGCTTTGCGGCTTCAACGCGTTCCTCCTTGAGGGTGAGCATTGTTTTGATAATTTTTTGCGCTCGGGCTTCGGCATATTGTGCTTCGAACTTTTGGGTGGCAACGTTGTTGATTTTTGTTAGAAGGTCTTTCAAGAGTTATCTGTCCTCTGTGAGTTTGGACGTTTAGGTAAGATTCGTTTTGCGGGAATTAAACCGTTGTGCTGCCAACTCTTGCTGTTGGGCGGCGGCTTGCTTCTTACCAGAAATCAGTCATGTTTAACTGCTTAACGGTTGCAACCGCAGGCTTAAGCTTAACTGCTGGGGCATCAACGCCTAAAACAAGCTGCCCATAGACCCCGTCGTACCCGGGCGTAACTTTCGCGTCGCCTCTTCTGACTTTGAGGATGGCTTGGGCGATGGGTGCATCCACAACTTTAACTAAGTCTTCCAGCTGCGCGTCAATCAGAACTCTGTATTCGTCTCCAAATTTTTCAACTAGCAGATTGTAGTTTTTCCAAACCGCCTGTGTGGAAGGCGAGTCGGTGCCTAGCATGGCAGCGATAACTTCGGAAAGCGGAAGTAAACGCAAGTAGCCCGGTGCGTTCGGACGCTTAAAATCGGCTGGTCTGTCTGCAAGTTCTTCCACGCGCTGCTCGACGCCTTTTGTCAGCTTTCGGCGGCAAACGGGGCATACGTTGCCAAACTTTATGGCTTCCTTTGGTGACAGGGACACTTTGCAGTTGCGGTGTCCAGTCCAATGATACTTGCCGTAGGCAGGGTCAACTTCAATCGTGTACTTGAACCGTGCAGGGTCGTTGCTTATGATGGCGTTTGTGGCTTGTTGGTAAGTGAATTTTTCAAGTTCGAAAACGTTGGCTTCTCTGCCGATGCGCCATGGCCAAAAACTGTGGCAGTCACTGTTCGAAACCAAAGTGAACTTGTCCAGGCTGCTTAAGCGCCAATTCATCGGGGGGTCGCTGCTTAGACCCGTTTCCAGGGCGTGTATGTGGCGTGTCATGTCTTGGTAGCAGTCTTCAACGGTGTCGAATCCGCTGAAGGCGCCGAAAATGCTGAACCACGGCGTCCAAGCGTGCGCGGGAAAAACCATGTTCTCGCCTGAAACAGCCATAACTTCCTCCACAAACTGCGGCGCAGAAACGTCCAAGATTGGTCTGCCGTCTGAGGCTAAATCGCCAAACCGTTTCAGGCGGTCGTTGATTTGGAGGGCAGTCTCCATGCTCGGGGTCAAGATAACGTGGTGGACCTTTTTGGATTCGCCTTTGTAGTCGAATATCGTGCAGACTTCTGTTGTAAGCATGAAACGGACTGGGGACTCTGCGTTGTTTGTTAGCTTGAAGAGTCCAGTGTCTTGCTCTGGCGTTAAGGTTTCGTTGATTTCTTTTAGCCAGCTTGGATGGGTGAAGTCGCCTGTGCCGACAAGGTTTAAACCCTTGATTTTTGAGTAGCGGGCGATTTCTGGGATGCTCATCTGCTCGCTTGTTGCTCGGCTGTAACGACCGTGGATGTGCAGGTCGGCTATGACTCTCAAGTTTAGCGCCCAATCCCTAACGTGGTCTTTAACCATTTTAAAGCTTCGCTAAGTCAACGCTGAAACTGAAAGAATTAGGTGAAGCTCATTGCGGCTTACCGTTTAGCTGGTTAGTCAATGCGACCAGCGCCTCAATCAGTTGCTTGATTAGCGATTTTGTCTGCTCATTGGTTAATCTGCCGTCTGCGTTAACGTTGTCGGCGGCGCTGGACAGCATGACTTCGGGCTGGTTAACTGTGTGCATGTTTTGGAATACGAACGATTGGCGTAGTATGTATTGTGCTCTGGCTCCGCCGAATCTTCCTGTTGACGCGCTCATGATGGCGACTGTTTTGTTTCTCAGGGCGTCATCTTGGTAAGGTCTTGAAGCCCAATCAAACGCGTTTTTCAAGACGCCTGGGACTGAATAGTTGTATTCAGGTGTCGCGATTAAGAGCGCGTCTGCGCTTCGGATCTTCTGTTTGAATTCGGTTACTTTCGGCGGCGGGTTGTTTTCGTTGTCTTGGTTGAAGGGCGTTATTCCTTCCAGATCGAAGACTTCGATTGCGACGTTTTCAGGTGCAAGCTCCACTGCCGCGCGGATTAGGGCTTTGTTGTATGAGCCTTTTCTTAGGCTTCCTGCGAAAGCCAAGATTTTAAAACGTGTTTCCAATGGGAAGTCACCTTTTTAGACGTGTTGAAAACGAAGAGGCGCCCGTGTGGATTTAAGGCTTTCTTGTTTGCCTTTCACTGTTTTTCGTTGTATTCTTTTTTGAGGGTTTTGATGAGGCGGTTGACTTCGTTGGGGTCGCTTATGCCTTGGAAGCGGAAGACTTCTTTGTCGTTGTGGAGGAATATTATGTCTCCGAAGGTCATGCTTGTGCCTGAGGTGATGCTTGTGGCTGTTCCTGCGAATCCGCCGCCGCCATAGACGCCTGTGAAGGAGCCGACTCTGTTGCCTTTTGACTTGCGAACTAGGTTCATCACGACTGAGTCTGACAGGTCGAGCCATCCGACTGCGGCGAACTTTTCCTGCGGGTTGTCCTTTGAGGCGGGGAACTGTTTGATGGCTCTCATGTTTGTGATTAGCCACCTTTCAGTGGTTTCCTTGTTTAGCATACCCTGCTGAACCGTGTGGCTCCAGATGGCCTGTTCTCCAGGGTTGAAGTTGCGGTTTAGCATCTGGGTTTGGTAGGCTAGTTCGGTTTGGGTTGTGGGTTTTTCGATGGGGTTGAAGACTCTTGTAGGCAGGGGCGGAAGCTGCTTTGTCAGCTCGTCGATGAGCCGTTTGAGGTACGTTTTGCCTGCGCGGTGATCGATTGACGCTGTGATGACTGTTGAGGCGGGTTTAGGGTCGATTACTACTTCAACTTGGTGGGGGTAATACGCGGCTGAGAACCCGTGTTTGGCGACGATTTTTGCGTCAAACTCCTCTTCCACCCTGTAGCCTCTGCTGTCGAGGGCTTGCAGAACCGCTTCCTTCGCCCTCTGAAGGTCAACAAGGGTTTCAACCGTGGACTTCTCAGGCGGCATCAGGGTCAAGCTGGTTATCTCTTCTCTTGGAAATATAAGATTTGGCATCGGTTTTCTTGGTGCTTTTTGTGGTGGAATTTGGTCACAAATAGTAGCCTACCCTATAGGGTCGCGTTGATGGGTCCTAGAAAGCCTGAGTCAACATGCCCCATATTTGTGATGGAATTTGACCACAAATACTAGACCCCCTCCCCCGTCGTAGTGAACCCATATTTACAATGGAATTTCAATGTAAAAACTAGATACCCCTATAGGGTAAGCGGGTTCTATCAGGGCTCGTTTCTGGTTGTTTTTTTGATTTAGGGCTTGAAACGCAATTAGGCTGTGGAGGAGCCGTTGGTAGAAATGCATGGAAAACGCTCGGGAAGCATATTTGGGACATCTACAGGAGCCAAATAGACAAGCCGTAAAGAATTTGACGCCGCACCTCTCACCAAACGCCAAGCGGGTGCCCAAACGCGTTATTCAAAACGTAAACCAAAACCACGATGAACACCCCGACGGAAACCGCTGTCAGAAGCATCTCCATCCGCTCGGTTCTGATGGGAAACGGCTTCCGCGGCTTAGACGTCGAATCGATGCTTTCGCCGACGCTTGCTTCCCCTTGAAAAACCACATCTTGAGGAGCAGTGACGCTTACCTCTTCTGGCTGCGCAGCATGGTTCTTTGGCGTCTTTTGTCTTTCTTCTTCGCTGTCCGCTTTGAGGTGGTCTAAAAAAATGTTTTCAACCATCTCGTCCCCATACTCCCCGCCGAACAGTTTTATCGCTACGGGTAGGCTTTTGAGGTCGTGGCGGAACCTTCGATGCGCTGCGCCTGAAACCTGAGACGGCTCATCCATCCACGCGTGTATGTCGTCCCCGCGAACCCCATAACGTTTCAGCGAATGCAGACAGTGCTCTTCATGACTTGGCATTTCAGAATCCTATCTGCGGCATGGAAATTTAACACTTTCTTTGACAAGGCAAAAATGGCGCAAAACCCGCGTTTTTCCTTTTCAAAACGTTTTTTTGGCAAAATTGTTTTTAAATGTCAGCGGGTATGAGAGTTTATGCATGAGTGGGCTTTAGCTGAAGCAATTTTAACGTCGGCCACGGAGGTCGCTGTTAAAGAAAACATGAAGGAAGTCACAGAGGTCACCATCAGGGTCGGCGAGCTCCAGCAGGTTGAACGCCCCATTCTGCGTTTCGCCATTTCACAGATGAAGACGCCGCTTTTTAAGAGCACAAAATTCCACTTCCTGACGGCTAAAAGCTCGTTTCGATGCAGGGTCTGCGGTACCACGTGGCATTTTGACAGCAAAAGCATGGATAAGGAAACTGCCGAGGCTATCCATTTTGTTCCCGAAGTTGCCCACAGCTACATCAAGTGTCCGAAATGCGGCAGTCCTGACTTTGAAATCGCCAGCGGGCGAGGAGTTTGGCTTGAGAGCGTAAAAGGAGCTAAATAAACGTGGTTGACCCGAGAACAAGCGTGATTAACGCGCGTTTAATCCGAACAAGCCGAATTATCGCCGTTTCAAGTGGCAAGGGCGGGGTGGGAAAAAGCATGGTTGCAACAGCACTCGCTCTGGCACTTGCCCGCAGCGGCTGCCGCGTCGGCTTATTCGACCTCGACTTCACGGGTCCATCAACCCACATAATCCTCGGCGCCCAAAAAGTTGCCCTAAAAGAGGAAAAAGGCATAGTCCCACCCGCCGTCCACGGGTTAGAGTACATGTCCCTCGTTTACTTTGTCGGCGACAACCCCGCCCCCCTCCGCGGAGCCGACGTTTCAAACGCCCTGATCGAGCTCCTGTCAGTAACCCAGTGGGGCGCGCTCGATTTTTTGGTTATTGACATGCCGCCAGGCATCGGCGACGCCGTCCTTGACCTTTTGCGCCTCGTCAAACGTATAGAATTCCTTATCGTCACCACGCCATCCATGCTGGCTTTTGAAACGGTCAAGAAGCAAGTTGAACTGCTATGCGAGTTGAAGACGCCGATCATTGGCATTGTCGAGAACATGAAGATGGATAAGTCAGAAAGCGTTGAGTTGGGAACCCGAAAACTGGGACTACGGTATCTTGGCGCCATCCCGTTTGACCCGCACGTAGAAGACGCAATCGGCAAGGAAACAAAGCTGATGAGCACAGCGGTTGGAAAAGGGCTTCAAGAAATCGCGAAGAAATTCATTTTATCGGGAAAGAGTGAGCTGTAGAGATGGCTTGCATTAAGGCGGTTATTTTCGATTACGTCGGGACGCTGGTTAATTGCAAAGGCTACAGTATGGAAGCTTCAAAGGAAAAACTGTACAAGGCGCTGGTGGCTGAAGGTTTTGATGCTGCCAGAGACAGGTTTATGCAAGCTTACGCTGAGGCGCATGAGAAATACCGCAAAGTCCGCTATGGGGAACTGCGGGAAGTGACTAACGCGGTTTGGGTCGCGGAAGCGCTCTGCAACCTCGGCTATAAGGTCACGGCGGATGATGACCGAGTCAAGGCTGCCCTGAACGTTTTCTTCCAAGACTTCATAGACACCCTTGAATTACGGGAAGGCGCAAAAAAACTACTCAAGCAAACCCAAGCACAGTGCAAGGTGGGCTTAATCTCAAACTTCACGCATGCACCTGTCATCTACAAAAGCCTGCGGAAGCTCGGAATAGAGGGTTTTTTCAATGCCACGGTGGTTTCAGAAGCGGTCGGATGGAGAAAACCGAGCAGCCACATATTCCAAGATGCCTTAAAGAAACTGCAAGTCGCGGCTGAGGAAGCTGTTTACGTCGGCGACACCCCGACCGAAGATATCAAAGGAGCTAAAGAGGCAGGGCTAAGAACGGTTTTTGTTCCGTCCCAGTTCAACAGCTTAAGAGACCTTCTGGATAGCCAGCAAAAACCAGATTTCATAGCAAAAGACCTAAAAACAATTTCACAAAATCTAAATCCCCTTCTTTCCTTCAAAAATCAGGAAATCAAGACTTAAGCAAAAAGTCAGCTAAATCAACTTACTCAAGAAACCTTGATTAAAATTTAATCTTTCTCTCTCTTCATTAACTACTACGACGACTATTTCTTCTTCATCTTCTTCTTATTCTTCTATCCTCTTGCTCACCGCACTTACTTACTCGCACCGTACTTACTCTACTTACTCGCAGAAACAAACCAACAGACAGACCCAGACAGACACAAAAAAAGTAAGTCTTAAATCTGCACAGCGTAGAACAGAAGATTAGGTTTGAAGGGTGGTAAGATTGGACAAGGTAAGAACAGCTAAGATGAAAAGTCTTTATGAAATCACAAATGGTCTTCTAAGCGAGATGGTTATTGAAAATCAGATAGAACTAAGTAATTACCTTAAACCACAAGCTTGCAAAACATTGAACGAGGTCTATGAACAAGCTCTATCTTCATTATGTAATCGTCAAGGTATGTCTAAGAACATCAAATTTGAAAGGAGCACCCAACTTAAAGAGAAAATTGAAAAACGAAGCACCAAGCTTAAAGAGAAAATTCAAAAAAGAAGCACCCAACTTAAAGAGATACTCTTTGATTTCGACCCTGTAAAAGTAAAAGAAGAGTACGACAAGGACAAAGGATTGGAATCTCTTATTGCTGCATTCAATAAAAAGTTAGGTTTGAAAATAGACTGGCAGAAAAAAAATAGCCAATGGGTGATGTTCGGCAAAGGTGCCATTTCCGCTGCCATTTTTCTCTCAGAATTCCAAGACAAAGACGAATTTGATGTCTTCATAAAAGATTTTCAAAGAAACAAATATTCTCGTGAAGCTTTACCAATGCTATTAGATAAAGAAATATCTGGTTTTGGTTTTGCATTAGCTTGCGATTTTCTAAAAGAAGCAGGATATGATGGCTACCCAAAACCTGATGTCCATCTCATGGATGTTTTCAAGAAAAGTGAATTGTGTGAGAGGAATGATTACGAAGTATTTAAGACCATAATAGAGGTAGCTGAAACAGTTGGGAAAACGCCGTATGAGGTCGACAAAAGAATTTGGTTGGTTTGCACAGGGAAATTCTATTATGATAAGGATGTCGCTAATAGGAAGGAGAAACTAATTGCGGCAGTTAAGTGAGTAGCGACTTGTGTCGAGCTTGATTTTTCATAAAGATAAGTCTTAAATCACCATAGCGTAGAGATAGACTAACATGGAAGAAAATTGGAAAGAACAGTTTACCTATAAACTCAAGAAGGAAACGTCCCTTCTAAATTCAAATGGACGTAATACAGAAATAAATGAAACCTTACGAGACAATTATTACGCCAAATTGGAGAAGATTAATGTTAGTACATTTATTTCAGCTTATAAGCCATATAATAAGTTTTCAGGCGCAATTATAACTATGGCTATGTATCTATGGGAATATGAAGCAAGGTTTGGTTTTTGCATAAATGCCTTGTGTTTTATTTTAGTGTTAAATGGACACGACCTTTTTTATCGAAAAGAAAACCAGAGAAATGTCCGCATTAGAGTTACATCGTTTGAAGAGTTAGAATCTATTCTAATTTCTGAGAAATGTAAGTATTTGGTTAAAAATGGATTCAACGAGTTTGATAAGAAAAATAATAGAATGGAGAAGTTTAGGAATATGCGAAATAACGTAGCTCACTACAAGCTTTTAATCAACAACAAGGGTTTAATAACGATTTATAACGAGGAAACCAAGAATTGGCAAAAAATCCCTCTTCTTAAGGTTCAAAGCGAGTTGATGAATCTTTCTACCGATATTTTGCAAGTATTATGGAGTCTTATCTAATACCCTCAAACCTTTTTCAGAACAAAGCATTCTCTTAAGATAAATTTTCTAAGAGAGTTAAAAAAAGCAAATTCAAAAGCCAGAAAAAACTTCAAGTTAGCTGTCATACTAAAGAAAGGTGTTGAGCTTAAAATTACCAGATGAGAATAAATTTCAATACCCAAAATCTTGATACTTTTAAGTTTCCAGAATACGCTAAAGGCTCGGAATTCTGGGAGACCAATCTCGCCTTTCATCTCTCAAATACTTTGCAAACAAAAGAGCCTCTCCACTAATCAACGTATCAATGGTTTGCCAATTTCCAACTTTGATTCTTTTAGCATTACCCATGCGGTCAAAGAAAACGTTCAAGTCCCAGTTAATAGTAGAAATAACAGAAAGCGACAAAAAGTAACATTTTGTTACTAAGAGTGTTTAATTTGTTATTTCAAAACTCTATAAAATGAAAAAGGGAAGGATTTAGATTTTTTTGGTTTTTGTTGCGGTTTCTAGTGCGGTTACGCCTGGGAGTTTTTTGCCCATGAGGAATTCGATGAGTGCTCCGCCTGCGGTGCTTATGTAGCTGATTTTTTTGGTTAAGCCGTATTCAGCTATGGCTGCGATGGTGTTTCCGCCGCCTGCGAGGCTGAAGGCTTTGCTGTCTGCGATGGCTTCGAACACTTTCTTGGTGCCGTAGTTGAATTCTTTGTTCTCGTAAACGCCCATTGGCCCAGAGACAACGATGGATTTGGCTGAGGCGATGAGGACTGCGAATTTGTCAACAGTTTTCTTTCCAATGTCAAATATGCTCTGTTCAGTTGGCAGTTTGCTGACGGGGATTTCTTTGCGTTTGCCACCCACATCCAACGCGACATCTTCGGGCAAGATGACTTTGGCTGGGTACTTGGCGAGGAGCACTTTGATTCCTGGCATAAACTGGGTTAGTTCCTTCTTGGCGAGAAAAGCCATGTTTCCCTTGCCTAAATCGACACCTTTTGCCGCCAAGAAAAGCTGTGAGGTGACGCCGCCGACGAGAACGTAGTCTGCTATGCCGTTGTCTAAGACGTACTTTGAGATTTCAAGTGCGTCGTCTGCTTTGGCTCCGCCCATGACGTAGACGCAGGGGTGCTCGGGTTTCTCAAGCGACCTGCTGAGCGACTTGAGTTCGCGCTCCATGATTCTGCCAGCTGCCGAAGGCAACACGGCGGTGAAGCCAACTATTGACACGTGCGCACGGTGTGCAGCAGAAAAAGCATCGTTAACGAACAAGTCTGCGAGCGGCGCAAGGTTCTGCACCAGCTCGGTTTTGCTTGCTTCTTCAAGGGTCATGCTTTTGGTTTCTTTATCCCAACTGCGGACGTTTTCTAAAACGAGGATTTCTCCGGCCTGCAGGTTCTTGATGGCGGTTTTTGCTTTTTCTCCGAATAGGTCGTCGACATATTTCACTGGGCACTTGAGAATTTTACCCAAGATTGCTGCGTGTTCTTTGAGCGATGTATAGTCTGGGTCGCCTTTGCGTCCCTGATGCGCTAAAACAACGACTTTGGCTCCCTTCTCCGCAAGCTCCTTAAGCGTTGATTCTGCATGCGCTCTTATGCGCACGTCGCTTGTGACTTTCTTGGTTACGGGATCTATTTCTGAGTTAAAGTCTACTCTGACAAGAACAACCTTGTTCTTTACGTCAAAGTCATCGAGTGTTTTGTATTTTGCCATTTTATCAACTTCTTTAAATTAACTTTACGTGTTTTTTAAGCCCCAAAAGAAAGGGGTGGGAAGGATTTTGGTTTGCTTTTGTGCTTACAGTTTTGCTTTTTTGCCGATCATTTCGATGAATTCAACCATGCGGTTGCTAAAGCCCCATTCGTTATCGTACCATGCGAAGACTTTAACGAAGTTGCTCTTTTCACCTAGCACCATGGTTAAGTCTGAATCGAAGACTGCTGAGTACGTGCTGTGAAGGACGTCGGTGCTGACGATTGGGTCTTCCGTGTACTGTAAGATGCCTTTAAGTTCGCCGTCTGCTGCTTTCTTCATGGCTGCATTGATTTCGGCTTTTGTGACTTCTTTGCTAAGTATAGCTGTTAAGTCAACGATGGAAACGTCCGCTGTGGGCACTCGCAGGGAATAGCCGTTCATTTTTCCAGCGCAACTCGGCAAAACCAGCCCGATAGCCTTGGCTGCACCCGTGCTCGTGGGGATGATGTTGATTGCTGCGGCTCTTGCCCTTCTGGGGTCTTTGTGGACGAGGTCTTGGACTTTCTGGTCGTTTGTGTAGCTGTGGCATGTCGTCATCAAGCCTTTTTCTATGCCGAAGTTGTCGACTAAAACCTTGCTGATCGGTGCGAGACAGTTTGTTGTGCATGAAGCGTTGCTTAAGATGTTGTGTTTTTCCGGGTCGTAAGTCTTATCGTTGACGCCTAACACGAAGGTTGCATCTGGGTTTTCTGCTGGCGCACTAATCAGAACCTTTTTTGCTCCTGCTTGAAAATGTTTGCTTGCGCCTTCACGGTTGGTAAACAAGCCGGTAGATTCCACTGCTAAGTAGACTCCAAGGTCTTTCCATGGCAGCGCTACTGGATCTTTTACGCTGAGGCATTTGAGGGTTTTTCCGTTAACAACCATGTCGTTGCCGACGACTTCGACCGTGCCGGGGAAGTGTCCGTGAATTGAGTCATATTTGAGAAGGTGCGCGTTTGTTTTGGCATCTGCCAAGTCGTTGATCGCTACGAAATCGATATTTGCGTTGCGTTCGAGTGCTGCGCGGTAAAGAAGCCTTCCGATTCTTCCGAATCCGTTAATTCCTACTTTTATTGCCATAATATCACCATTTTTCCGTTTCTGTAAACAAACTTGACCCTTATTAGTTTTCCGACATAAAATCAAACAAACAGTTAAGGGGCAACAAGCTTAACACCTGAAAACAAATGCATACCTAATTGCATGAATTGACAAATAAGGAGCGCTCTGCGAATGCACGCTTCAAAACTGTTACCTTTTCTTAGCGTTTAAAAAGAAAACCAAAAATTAGAGAATGCCGCCTTCCCTGAAGTAGTGGTTCTCCTCTTTTTTTGGACCAAAGCTTCGTACGCCTTCCGTTTTAAGCTTGCGCCGCAATTCCCGAGCGCGTTTCTTAGTTATTTCCCCCCTCTTCTCCAAGTAAACGATTATTTCCTCCGCCTGCGCTTCCGTGTCGCATCGGCGGATAAAATCCTCAGCGGAAGGGTAAAAGTGGCGCAGCTTGTCTGGCGTAGCCGTGGCGGTTTCGGATTCAATTTCTTCCTCGGCGCATTCAGCCATGTCAGCTTCAGCTTCCTCGGGGTTCTTGCGAAGAGCATCGATCGAGATTTTGGCGTCTCCCGTTTCAAGCTCCTTGTAGAGGTTGGGAAACATCTTCTTCAGGTATTCTTTATCTATGGCCATTTGGCATCAATTTGAAATTTGAAATATACTATGCAATTTGGTTCTTTAAGTTCTTTTTTGAGGCAAAATCAGAATTTACCCAGCATTCAAGCGGGGATAAATTTTTGAGTCGGGTTTTCTCTGAGTAGCTTGTCAAGGTTTTTGGTTGTTAAACCCTTGATTTGGTCGCCGAAAATTTCGCATTTCCTTTTTTCACCCTGTTCCTCGGAGCTTCGGACGACGATTTCAAGCCCGTTCCCTGCGGAGGTTTCGGCGTGCACGTGAAGCGACGCTAGGGTGCGCCCGTGCTTGTTAACGGTGGTCCAAGCCGTTTTCAAAACTTTTACCCCGTGAGCCTTGAGGATGTCCACGATTTCTTGAGGGTCATCCGCGTATGCGGCGATGTCTATGTCGCTTCCCCGTCGGATGTTGCCTCGCCACACACTGCCGATTAAGAGGGGGCAGTAAGCGTCAAGAAGCTTCATAACCTGCAAGGCTTCGGTGCGCATTTGGACTAGGCGTTCCTTTCGGTTTTCACCCTCGTTTTCCTCGGCAATCTTGTCCAGTTCAAGGGCAACTTCCAAGTTCGAGGGCAAAAAATGGGTGCCCAACGTTTGGGCGGCGCGGGTTTTGGCTTGCTTGTACTCTTTTTCAGCTCCAAAATAGAGTAGGGTTGCGGCTTCCCTAGCCACTTTAGACTTTAAGTCACTGGTCAATTAACTCGCCAAGCGCCAAGGTCAGCGTTTCAAGATGGTTTCGTAGAGGTCGATGGTTTTCTCGGCGATCTTGCTCCAGGTGAACTCGGCTAAAACGCGTTTCCTGCCGTTTTTGCCCAGCATCTTCAGCCTCTCCGGATTCTCCAACGCGCTGATCACTCCCCACGCGATGTCGGAGGGAATGTTTGGGTCCACGTGGAATCCGCATTGTTCTTCCCCGCAGCAGATTACGATTTCGCGCATTCCGCTGACGCCTGCGGCGCCGACGACAACCGCCTTCTCCATGCTCATGGCTTCAAGCGCGACGATGCCGAAGGGTTCGTAGAAGCTTGGGAAGACGGCGATGTCGCATGCCGCGTAGTGGATGATTCGCTCTTCCTCCGGGATAAAGTCGAAACACAACTTGACGTATTGGTCAAGCCTCATAGTTCTTGTCAGGTTCATTATGTACTCTTGAAGGTCGCCTACGCCTACAATCACCAGCCGCGCGTTCGGAATCTTGGTCAAGATGTGGGGCATAGCCATTATGAGTTTGTCGACGCCTTTGACGGCGACGAGCCTGCCGACGAAAAGAATCATCTGCTGGTCATCCGTAATTCCGTATTTGGCTCTGACCCGTTTGATGTCGGCTGGGGAAATGTTTGCCGGATTGTATTTTTGCGGGTCTACACCGTTATAGCTTACCTGGATTTTTTCCCGTGGAAAACCAAGCTGGATAAGCTCGTCCTTCATAGCGTACGAAACCGTTACGACCATATCGGCGGTTTTTCCTGCCCGCAACTCAATGTTGCTTACAACGCTGCTGCCGTTGCCCAACGTGCGGCCTTTCTCGGTGGAGTGCACATGGAACGCCAACGGCAAACCTGTTTCTCTTTTAACCGTGATTCCGGCCATGGCTGAAAGCCAATCGTGAGACACAACTATGTCGTATTTCATGTTTTCTTTCTTGATCAGTTCGTTGATGAGTTTAGCCGCCGACAGATAATTGTACACCATGAGTTTGCCGAAGAAATGCAGTCCTTGGCCCCATTTCTTGACGTCTTCAGCAATCACGTCAGGCAGCGAATCCGAAATGTCTATGTGGAGTGGACGATGAATTTCGATGCCGCGCCAAATCTCCCGGGTCGGCAGGGAACCAGCGTCATCGTTCATCGTGAACACCGTCACGTCGTGGTCGTCTAAAACAAACTTCCTTGTTATCTCAGCCGCGTAGGTTCCTAAACCGCCCACAATTTTCGGAGGGTACTCATAAACGAAGACTGCAAGTTTCATCCTGAATTTTCACCGTTTCACCATTAGGAAGGGATTCTGGGTACTAAAGCTTTGCTTAATCTGCACTGAACACAGACGCAAGCCATCAACAACCGTGCGTCTAAGCGGTTGCTGGGGCAAAGTTTGATTAGAAGGTTGTGCATTGCAGTACCTAGTCAAGGTGCCTTAAAATGAGTTTATCCCCTCTCAAAAAAGAAATACTGGAAACCATGTTGCGCAACAACAAGCCGATGAAAGCCATCGAGGTGGCGAAGGAAAACGGCAAAGAGTTCCCGCCGGTGATGATGCACATTCTGGGGCTGGTGCGCATGGGATACGTGAGCTCGCCTGAAAAGGGGCTGTACGTTATAACTCAAAAGGGACGCGAGGCTCTCGGTGTACCTGGAATCAGCAAGGAAAAAGCCGCGGCGATTTTGGCTTACGCGCCGCATGACAAGGCGTTCCACTTCTTCGTTGACGTTGGGAAACCGCTTAACCTTCACGCTCACAACCTGCGTGACTTCGCGAACAAGATTGAAAAAGCCGACGTGCAGTCAATCCAGTTTCACATGGGCCGCGGCGACTTCGTAGCATGGTTCAACGGGCTCGGCGACATGGAGCTGGCGAAAGAAGTCGCAGTTTTGAAGGAGAAAAACTTAGCTGGCGAGGATCTTCGCAGGCAACTGCATGAAATTGTGGAGCAGCGCTACATAGCATTAGCTGCGCTGGCTGGTCAACCTGTCTCTCCCGAGTAAACCTTAGCTTTTCTGGCATCGCATTTAAATTTTTTTCAAGTTTAGGGCGACAGGATGGAAAAAACATAATATTGTAGTGTTAAATATGTCGTTTGTGAGGCGAGCGCTGCGTTGAGTGAAATGAGGGTAATTTCGGTGAAGATTCCTGAAGAAGTCTACCGGGAGATGGCTCTGCGTGTTCCCGAAGGAGACAGAAGCAGCTTTGTCAGGGAGGCCATAAGCGAAAAACTGGAGAAAACACCCAAGGCGGACAAGGTTTTGGCTTTGGAGGAGCGGATGGGCAAGATCGAGGTTGAGTTCGGGCAGATAAGGAAGTACCTTGCCGACCTGGAGCTTCTGACGTTTCAGCATGGAAAAACCAACCCGCACAGCTTCTGCATCGACGAAGTTGACCACAAAATCATGGAGTACCTGATGCACTACAAGAGCGCTACAACGCCTGAACTTGCCGAGTACCTTAAAACAAACAGGTGGCTCGTGCTCAACAGGCTGAGGCGCATCCAGAGGACCAGCAGGAAACAGGCTGGAAAATCAGTCATCGAGTATTACGCGGGAGAGCGGTCAGGCAAGAAGAAGGCTTGGTGGATAGACGAGGAATTAATTCAAGAGTAAACGGCTAGATTTAAATTAACTGGGTTTATGTTTGCTTGTAATGTGGGCTCGTAGTCTAGCACGGATTAAGGCATCGGCCTCCGGAGCCGAGAATCCTGGGTTCAAATCCCAGCGGGCCCGCCATCGGATTCTCTTAATATATTAAATGAATCCTTTTGAAAAGAAATTTGAAAAAACATCGGAGCGGAACTGGTGACCGTGTCTAAAGAGTTTACAGAACCATTTGTTTTATTCACGTTTGGTTGGGTTGCCTAAAACACAAGAATAAATGGCCAAGAGACAAAATGGTGCTATTTTCTCTCTAAGGCTAACTTTAAGCCGTTTATTATTACCTGCAAGCCCCAGTCAAAAATTTCTGTAGGGGTGAGTTTGCGGTATTCTTCCATTACAGCGCTTAAAAATGCATCATCCTCTGAAGTATTCCTGATGGATTGAATTTCTTGAGGATTTGATGGAGCTGATATGAGTTTTTCCGGTTCAGTGCCTGCCTGCTCTTCAATTACAAAGCCCCAAACATAATCAATCGTTGTTGCAGCAGCTAAGCTTGCATGAAGCCTGTCGAATCCAGCTTTTTGCAGAACTCGAGTAATTTTTATTAAGATTTTTTCTAAAGCGTGAGCACGACCAAATGATGCTCCTGCAACAACACGTCCACCATCTTTGTGAGAAATTAGTGAATTACGTAAACAATGCATTAAGTCAGTTAACCACTGAGGCCATTGGTTTATGTTTGCTGGTTCGGTGAAGCTTTCGAGTTTTGGATTTGTAAGGATGGCTTGTGCCATGTCGTCTGTGATGTCTTGTTTGTCTTTGAAATGCCAGTATAGGGCTGGTGCTTGTACGTTGAGTTTTGCTGCTATGCGTCTTAGGGTTACGTTTTCTAGGCCTTCTGCGTCTAGTATTTCTAATGCTGCTTTTATGACGGCGTCAGGTTGTATGTGTGGCGTCTTAGTTTTTCTTGTTTTCATTGCTATTGATTGGGGGTTGGCAGTTTATATGCTTAACCACGTTAATTGATTATTTAACAGCGTTAAGTATTTATTTAACGTTGTTAAGGTAATTTAACAATTAAACAAATGAGGGCTGGAAAATGCAGTCAATCATACACGTAGAAAAATTAACCAAACGCTACCGCAAAACCGAGAAAGCAGCCGTAAACAACATCAGCTTTGATGTACACCCCGGCGAATTCTTCGCATTTCTCGGACCCAACGGAGCAGGAAAAACAACCACAATATCAATCTTAACTACAACACTGGCAAAAACAAGCGGAAACGTAACAATCGCAGGCTACGACATAAACACTCAAGCAAAAGAAGTCCGCCAGAATGTAGGCATTATTTTCCAGAATCCAAGTTTAGACCTTCACCTGTCCGCTGAAGAAAATATTCGTTTACACGTAAACCTTTACGGTGTCTACGCTTACAAGCCGCTCTTTCGGCTCATGCCTCAGGAATACCAAAATCAGGTCCTGGAGATGGCTGACTATATGGGCTTACGTGAAGACTTGTTTAAGCCTCTTAAAACCTTCTCAGGCGGAATGAGGCGTAAGCTGGAAATCATTCGAGGCTTGATGCACAAGCCCAAGGTGTTGTTTTTAGATGAGCCAAGTCAGGGGTTAGATGCTGTTTCCCGTAGAGACCTGTGGAGTTATTTGCGAAAGGTAAGCAAAACCCAAAAAACTACGATATTCCTGTCAACCCATTATATTGAGGAAGCTGAAAACGCAGACCGAGTATGCATCGTTAACCGTGGTCAAATTGTTTTTTTGGGTACACCTGCAGAGATGAAAAACCGACTGATGGAAAAATATTTGCTTTTAGATGCAGATAACCGCAGTGATTTATGTTCTCAGCTTGAGCCTTTTAAGCCTGAAACCACTGAAGATGGCAAGTTCAAAGTATGCTTTGAACAGCAAACGCCGCAGCAAATTCTAAGTCAAATTAAAACGCCCCTGTCTTTGATGGAGCTTCACATGCCTACGCTTGAAGAAGCCTACATGAATTTAATTGAAAACAACACTGAGGAGACCGCAATTTAATGCTACCACTCCAAAAAGAACTCAACGCAACGATAGTTATCGCTGCCCGAGAGGTGCTGCGGTTCTTTAAAGATTGGAAAACTTCGCTTGCTTTTAGCTTTATGTTTCCCGTCCTGTTTTTAGGCATTTTAGGCGGCAGCATTGCGCAAAACTTAGGTGCTGGTCTAGGTTACAATTATCTTCAGTTTGCATTTTTAGGAATGGTCGCTGCAACAATTGCTATGAATACTATGATGAGTGTCACATCTCTCGTTGAGGACCGTGAAAATGATTTCACGCAGGAAATCTTTGTTGCTCCAATATCTCGATATTCAATCATTCTGGGTAAAATCATAGGCGGCAGCATCACTAGCATACTGCAATTGTTTGCTTTTGTTTTGGTAGCGTTAGTTATGGGAATACCTGTTGGGTTACCCGCTATTGGTTGGATCCTCTTATTGGCGCCAATTATCTGCATATCAGGTGGAACACTTGGCGTATTGGTAGCCAGCATATTCAGCAGCAGCCCAAAAACAGCTGATAAAGGAGTAATCATGTTTGTGTTTGCTCAAATGTTTCTCTCAGGCGCATTAATACCTGTAAAAAATTCAAGCGGAGTCTTAGGCGCTTTGGCACATGCCATGCCCATGACTTACCTAATAGATTTACTTAGAGGATTAGTCTATCAAGGCACGCCATTCTACGGCCAGATAATCATGTACAACCCATTGCTTGATCTATTGATAGTCGCTGCAATTTCAATAGCGTCTTTCGTGATTGGAACATTTCTCTTCGTACGAAGCGAAAGAAACCGATAAATGATGAACGAATTTCATAAAAAAACGAAAGACAAAGCCACAAAATTTCCTCTTTTTCATTTTTTTTTATAGACGAATCTTTGCATCAGCGAAATCTTCAAGTTTTAAGCAAGGGGACTCACCCATTTCTGAGGTAAACCAAGTCCAACTCACTTATTGCGAAGAAGGGGTGTCCTCAATTTATTCAGGATTCGCTTAATATTTCAAATGAATCCCAGCGGACTCGCCACCTGAACTTTCTTTAAAGGTGAGTCGATGGAGACTTTGTCTATTTGAGATTTGAGACCTGCTGGCACTGGTTAGAACATCAGACAAGAAGGCTTAAGTGTTAAACCATCCATAAAAAGTGCCGAATGCCCCATGAAGCTGAAAGGTTCGCCCCTCAATCTGAACGTTTATGAAGCCTCTGAAACGCTGGCAAACAAGAATTTTCAACAATTCAGAAGCCCTGAATTTGAAAGGTTTTACCTTCCCGAGAGCATGCGGCCTTTCACATCTCTCAACCCCATGAGCACGAAGGAGTTTATTGCGGACGATAACAGAGGAGCAGTTTCAACTTTTCCCCTTTTGAAAATGGACGGCACAGACTTTTACCTTTCCATTAAAGGCATAGGTTCAACAACCAACCCGTTTTCAACTCAGCTTCTCGGGAAAGCTGAAATATGCAGCTTATTGACGGATTCAACGCTGAAGGACAGAATCGTGAATTCCGAGGGAATCGCACCACGATACCTTACAGGGGAATTGTGGTTAAGAGGTTCCCCGTACGGTGGGCAAGGTCTTGAGCACGCAACAACTTCGCTGAGAGTTTCAGAAATGGCCGACCTTACTTCGATTCACGGATTTCGAGTTGCACCAGTTGTGAAAATTGTTTTCCTTCCTGAAGACCTTGAGAGTGAAGTCAAAAAAATATTTTGGTACCGCAGATTCAGCGGCAGAATGGTTCAGGAATTAAGGTTGGTTCCTTCTAATGTGCGGATTTATTTTCATTCTGGGAGCACTATCGGCGGGAACATACGCTCAGTTTTTGACCTGTTTGGAATAGACAGCAATGATAAAGCAGAAGATTTTCTGAAGAATTTCATTAAAAGTGGCATCGCGTACCTTACTCTGTTCCCTAGGACAATAAAAAGCAACGAAGACGGATCTTTCTGTGGGTTGGATTTCTATGATGTCTGGCTGGACAAGGATGCGGTCCTTGCTCCGGATGGCACTATTTATTTCGTAGATCTTGAAGGCTTGGAATGGATAACTGTCGAGGAAAAGAAAATCTCGGAGAAGATAGACGACCAGATATACAGGTCGCTATACGAATTCATGTATGCGTATGAACAGATAGAACGAGAACGAATCGCAAGGTTCGGCGATGTGACCGACAGGAAAGTGCAGTTCGAATATCTCCTCAAAGAGGCTCTCAAGGATGATGAAGTTGTTGACCTTGCAAGTGAGGGACAAAGCCTTAAGCTGGTCGTCGGTAACATTCTTGGGGAGCAACGTTTAACTGAGAAATTCCCAATCATGGATAGGTAATAGAAATGAAGTGCGATGATGTAAGAACATTTTTGTCCCAGATAGCTGGAAAATCAATTTCAATGCAGATTCAACAAACCGACATGGATTTTCTATCCGGTGACGGCTACCTTTCAGTCATGCAAAAAAAAGATTACGATAATGCTTTAGCCGAAGTTTCAAACTTGACGCAGATGAACATGGACTTGGCTAACGAAGAGAACGCTGACAGAACCGCAAAGGCGGCTTTGGACGAAGAGCAGAGGAAAACTCATTCAATCAAGTTTCTTTTTGAAGGAAAAGAGGATAAGGAAGCTGAACGTGAAAAAGTAGAAAGCGAAAAGAACGTTGTTTCAAAAATAGATGCAGACATAGCTGAACGAGACACCATGATAAACCAGCTTATTCAGAAGAAATCCATAGTTGACAGGATGGTGCCGTACGGCGGCAATTATCTGTCACTTACCGGTCTGGGGGTTACTACGCTGAACGATCTCAATGTCAGAAATTATAGGGTGTCTGGCAATGAATTTTCAGACTTCATCGAAGAAAGCCAAGAGACAACTGGCGAATTGCGTTCGATAGCAGGAAGAGGCAGCTTTCACGTGTCTAACCTAAGAACTAGATTTCCAGAAATGGATCTTTCTCAACTCTGGAGCGTATCAATAGGTTTGGCCAAGCTTCAAGGCGACCCCGACCTAATCGGTCAAAGATTTATTTGTGCTCTTGACCTTCTCAAACATTTTGATTGCACCCTTCAAAATAAGATGATGGCAGGAGAAATCATGACATCATCAAGAGCCGATCCCACACAATCTGCAACCAATTCTGATCTTGAGGAACAGTCAAAAATTTTGGTTAGTCTTGATCATCAACTTAGGCATGACGCCCACGTTCCTAAACTACTCTCGGTCGGCGTTGCCGCCACTGTCTTGTTTGGGCGGAGATTTGACGGCACATATCCTACTGACAGATTTGTGGAATTTTCCAAGATGACCTCCTCGTTTGAGTCAGCTGCAATACTTTCAATAATCAATGTGCCTTCAGACCAAATAGCGGGCAAGTTCCAGTCATTTAGGTCATTATTTAAGTCCTGGGGGTATGAGGTATCAGAAGATACCGAACTTGCTTCTGCCTACTTATCGATTTCCGATTTGGGACCAGATGATGTGAAATCGAAGATGGCAATAATTATAAGTGGACTTAGGAATTACCTGGAGTTTCCACTTGTAGCTTCCGCAGTACTTACTTCAATACCGACGCTTGAAGCTAACGAGACTCTTGACCTGATGGAAAAGGCATGTTCTTTGCTTGGGTCTTACGCTTCAGATCTAGAACGTTCTGAAATGATAAGCCTTGCAGTAATGATGATTCATGGAATCAAAAATGAACTTGTAAAGCAACTTGATCCAACCGCGAATATTGTGAAAACTCCGGTGCAGTTCACCTATGTCCCAGCAAATGTTTTCTTCATATACTATGTGCCCCTGATTGTCGCACACTCATCTTACTATTCAATATACAGCGGCATCGGAGGCTTCCATCTAGCCCATGTTCACGGCGTAGGAGGTTTCATGGGTTGAACTCAAAGTCCTTCGTAATCATACTTTCCCTTTTCCTAGCACTCTTCGCAGCTCCCTTCGCCGCAGCTTACACTCCTCATGTTGGAGATCATTTCAGCTATTACGAGGTTACAACTCTTGGAAGCGGCACCGGCGGTTACGCTGGATACAGCGAACAGGCAGCATATAACGGATCAGAAACAATAAATGGCGTCAACGCAGACGGAACTGTATCCGCTCGCTACAGTTACTCCTATACCTGGAGCAACAGCTCGGGCACGACAGAAACTGGAAGCCCATCGGGAGATTTCACCTTTTCACCAGTCACTTTCCTATACGTCAACGGAACTGACGATCAGACTGGATACGTTAACCCCACTGTCTGGTTCTGTATGGATAACTCGATCCCGAAGGGCGGTACCTTTACCCTTCTAAACACCGTGATGACAGTCATTTCTAGGACCTACAGCTACTACCTTCCTTCGCAGAACAGAAACGTGAACGTGATCTTTGCTCAAGGAACCTCAAACTATCAACGAAACGACGTATACGGACAATTCACCGCCGACTACACATGGAAAGCCTACTTTGACCCGTCCTCAGGATACATCGTAGGATACAGCTACAATGAACAGGACACCAGCCCCTCTGGAACCGGGTTCACCTACACCGAAACCCTCTACGTGACTTCAACCAGCTATCCGCTAACGGCGGCTGCCAGCACCCCAAGCGGAGGAAATTCAAGTTCAACACAATACGTCAATTACATTATTGCAATAATCATAGTTCTCATAGTAATTGCAATTCTCATCTACGCGCTTTCAAGAAGAAGCAGAAGAAAACTTCCGAAGCATTCTTACGAGCAACCCTACCAAGAGCCGCCCCCTCCAACAGGTCCGCCGCCTGAGAATATTGATTTGACTCCGAAGCAGCCGCCGGTGCAGCAGATCGTGATTAAAGAGGTTGTGAAGGTAAAATGCCGTTACTGCGGAGCACTAATAGACTCCACAGCTCAGACCTGCCCTCAATGCGGAGCTCCCAGAACATAGATACATGTACTAACTTTTCATTTCCCTCTTTCTATCCAAGTTCTTCCTAAAATACTGAAAAACCTGTCCAGACACCCTCATGTGCGCTTTTGTAACGTTTCCTGAAGAAGCCACGTTGTAACGGGAAATTTCGCAGAATGCTGAACGGGCATGCTTTGACTTAAGCCAGAGAAGCCGCGCATTCAAAATGTCTTCACCTACGCCTATTCTCCTAAGTTGAGGCTTCACATAAAGAGAGTGCAGTCTTCCAACACCATTCACAAGCGAGACCCAACCTAACCCAGCAATCTCGCCGCTTAGCCTAACAGTGAAGCATCTTTCCCCGTTTTCAAGCGCGACACTGACCCACCTCTTGTTTATCCCCGGATGGGTTGAAGCCATGAACCGTTCTATCTCACCTGTCTGCCCCTTCTCCGCCATGGAAATTTCATAGCTGAACCTGTGAACAAGGGCAAGATTCTCAAGGTCCACAGTGTAAATATCGTAGATTTCGCTTTCGAGCTCAGTTTGCATCTCAGAGAAGAGCCAATTAAACGGTTTTAACTCATAAAAGTAATCAAATATTTCTCTTGACCGTGTGTAAATTGTTCCGCTCTTCTCGGAGCCGTCGTAAATGAATAAGCCTGAGGTAACTCCGTCGGGAGTTCTGGTTACGTAAGCTTCACCGCCTATTTCCAGAATTTCTTTTGTGTGATATGCTAGGTAAGGTTCAAAAAACGAGAAGCCAACTGGAAAGACAAAGTTGATGTCAGATGCACTGAGCAATTGGGTAACTTGCATTTCTCCTGTCAGCTCGTCGTTAGAAATAATAATTTCAATCTGATAAACTTGAGTTCTCACTTTATCCAAACGACTCTTCTCAGCGTGTCCGCCTCTCCTGCAAAGAACATGACTACTTTAGGCGCTTTGTAGGATCTATGCGTGGGTAGCGTTGGAATATTCTGTTTGCCAACTGGTATAGTAGGCTGGCGATGGCTATGGCGAACGCGGGGAAAGCTGGGAGGATGTACCAGTAGATTTTCGTCTGCGCCAAAGTGAACACAACCAGCACGATTGCCATCCAAAGGAAAATCAAGGTGTCCTGTTTTACGCGCTTGATGAACCCGTTGAAGGCGCAGAGCCCCGCCGCGAACGGTAGCAAGACGACCCAAACCCAGTTTTCCCTGTTGATCAGGTAGCTGAAGTAGAACAGGTAGCCTCCGGAGTGGCCGTCAAGCGGGCTGGCTGTCCGAGTGAAGTCGGCGTAGACGAAGTATCCCTGCCAGAACTGCGAACCGAAACGGGTACCCATGTAAATCAGCCAGGGCGAAAATACGAGAAGCCCGACTCCCAAAAAAAGCAGGAAACGTTTTGTGAACAGGAACCGCAGGCTTCTCTGTGTCGCCGCGAAGTATGCGAACATGACGAGGGGAATCAGCAGAGCATCAATCTGCTTAGTCATCAACGCCAACCCAAAAAACAAACCGCTCAAAACAGCGTACACCGTCCCGTTTCGGCTGGTTTTTTCCTTGTCCTCGCTTAGAACCAGAAAGTAGATGCTGCCGAGAAGGAAGCAGACAAGCGGGATGTCGGTCATGGCGTATTTTGCGAACACCCAGAAGGTTACAAAGGTTCCTAAAACCACGGCGGACAGGAACCCAACGGCGGGATTGTAGAGTTTCTTTCCCAAGTAGTAGACAAGAACCAGTGAGAGTGCGCCGAGGGTGGCGCTCCAGATTCTTGAAGCAAAGTTGTTTACGCCGAAAACTTGGTACGCCAGAGACATCAGCCACATGGTCAGCGGCGGCTTGCTTATGTCGAAAGATACGGCGCCGTAAGCCCAAGGGGTCAGGTAGTCTCCTGTTTTGACCATGTGGTACGCCCATTGAGAGTAGGTTTGCTCGTCGGAAACTTGAAGAACCCCGCTTCCCAGGTTAACGAAGAAAATCAGTGATATAGCCAAGATTGCCAGAATGAAAACGGTGTCATAATGTTCTTTTAGCCAACCGTATTTTTGACTTGAAACGGCGTTTGGTTCACTTTTTCGCTTTCGTCTGCCGTAATAAGCTGATTGTGCCAACGCAAAAATGATTGCCCCTCCGATAACGCAGGCGATGGTGTCAAACGCTATGGTTGTCCACGGCAAAGCATTAGCTGCTTGCTTAGGTTGAGGCTGAGCCGTTGAGTTGTTTAAGGCTAAAGCGTAAACTTTGTCATCGTCTGAACCGACATACAGGATGTTGTTTGCGATTGCAGGCGAAGACTCCACGAAGTTTCCAGTCTGGTAGCTCCATTGCTTGGCTCCCGTGGCGGCGTTGAAGCAGTAGATGTTGCCGTCTTCAGAGCCAACGTAAACGTTGCCGCCTGCGACCGCTGGAGAAGACGTAACCCAGTATCCAGTCGGGCTCTGCCAAATCTTGCCGCCCGTGGAAGCGTTTAGGCAGTAAACGTTATTGTCGTCTGAGCCAACGTAAACGCAGCCGTAAGCGATGGCTGGGGAAGACTCCACCTCATCCGCTGTCTGGTACCTCCAAACCTGGGCGCCCGTGGAAGCGTTCAAACAGTAAATGTCTCCGTCGTACGAACCGATGTAAACAAGGCCGTTGGATACGGCTGGCGAAGAAGAGTCAGAGGTTCTGGCATGGAAACTCCAAATTTTGCCGCCAGTGGACGCGTTGAAGGCGTAAATGTGCCCGTCGGCGCTGGCGATGTAGACTGCGCCGTTTGAAACTGCCGGTGAGGAATCTATCGGGTTCAAATTCTGCAGATTCCATAACGTGCCCCCGTCAGTAGCGTTAAGAGCAGACAGGTCGCTCTGTGAGCTCGCGTAGACAACGCCGTCGATAACCGTTGGTGAAGACCGAACTGGACCTCCAGTCAAGGGTGTTCGCCAGAGCGGCGTTCCATTTGTGATGTTTAGGCAGTAAATGTAACCGTCGTCGGCGCCTATGTAGACGTTGCCATCGTAGACTGCTGGAGACGACCACACTTCATATCTGATAGGGTACTTCCAGATTACTTCACCGTTTGAATCGTTGAGGCAGTAGACCTGGCTGTCTCTTGAGCCAACAAAAACACAGCCGAAAGCCACAGAGGGGGAAGACTGTACCATTCTGCCTGTTGTGTAACTCCAAAGTAGCTGAGCAGAAGCAGTTGAACTGCTATCCGCCGCATAGCCACTGTGGCTAGGGTTTTGACGGAACATCGTCCAGTTGCCGCTGCTGGAACTTGCGTTGCTGCCTAAAGCCCCCGTTGCCCAGAAAGATTGAATTAGGATTAGTGAAATCAGGGCAATTAGCACATACCGGCGTTTTTTCATTGCTATCCTTACAAGAAACCGCGTGTTTTAGGATATTAAACTAGTTGTAGTTCAACCGTAGCGTCTGGGTTTTTGGTGGGCTGCAACTTGACTTTTGTTTTTTCGAGTTTGTGGTTGCTTGAGTGTGACAACAAGTGTTGATATATTGCGTATGCGCAGTAGTGCCAAACTATTTAGAGGTGTGCCTGCATGGTTAGTTGCCAAAAGTGCGGAAAGAACCTTACCAAGCCTGAACGGAAAATTGAAAACTCGTCTTTTCGTATTGCACTTTACGCCTGTGACAATTGCGGATTCAAATTCAAAGTAGTGTACTAAGCTTTTTCAGCGGCTTTTTTCGGAGTTTAGATGATCACTTCCCTGCTCGGCACTCGCACAAACAAAAACGGCGAAACCTGTGCGGAAACAGGGAATTTTAAGAAAACAAGCCTTTGACGTACTTCAAAATGAGCTGCGGCTGCTCAAACGCCGTCTTCAACGCTTTCCTCGGGTTTCTCAGGTGATTTCTCAAGGACAACTTCTTGTATTCCTCAAGCGCCTTAGCGGCTATTTCCTTGACATCTTCAGGAGTAAAGTCTGGTGTCGAAATGAGCGGCATGCCTTTGGGTTGCCGAGCCGACGCGAAGGAGTCCCAAGCCAAGTTTTCCTGAATGTACCCCTTAGATTTGCATTCCTCATAAAGTCTAGTTCCATACGACGGTGTAGCCATGAACAGGTGCATGCCGACGTCAAAATCACGCTTGAGCCTTAGGGCAAAATCAACCGTTTTCTGCATGTTCTCTTTCTTTTCTCCTGGAAACCCAATGATGTAGAAGGCGCCTGTTTTCAGGTCGATGTCCCTGCAGATCTTCGCAACTTCAACCACACGGTTCAAGTCGAGCCTCTTGCAAATCACGTTGTCCAGTATCTGCTGGTCGCCTGACTCAACGCCGAAAAAGACGCTGCGGCAGCCTGACTTCTTCATTTTCTGAAGCAGATTCAAGTTTAAGCAGTCTGCACGCACCCCGTTAGGGGTTTCCCAGCCGATCCTGATCTTCTTCTGTATTAAGCCATCGCAGATTTCCTCGAACCTTGCCAAGTCAAAGGTCAAGTTGTCGTCTTCAAAGAAGATGTTCTTGACGTCGAATTTTTCCACAACGTGTTCAATGTGGTTCAGTACGTAGTTTGCGGAGTTCGCTCTGAAACCCCTGCCCATGTGCAAGTGAACCGAGCAGAAACAGCAGTTAAACGGGCAGCCTCTGCTGGTTATCATCGATATCGCCCTGCCCCTGAAGCTGCGGTAACCTATTTTCTTGGGGCTCAGGTACTGCTCCATGTCCACTAAATCGTAGGCTGGGTAGGGAAGCTCATCCAAGTTTTCAATAAAAGGCCTAGAAGGATTCACCGCGACTTCTCCATCTCTGCGGTAAGCGACGCCCAAAATTTCGCTTATCGTTTTTTTCCCTTCAGCATACTGGGCTATCTCAGGCATGGCGTACTCGCCCTCGCCCATCACTGCGATGTCAACGCTTCGCGCCTCTTCAAGAAACCCCTTAGGCACCGTGGTAACGTGGGGTCCGCCTACAATAGTTAAAATGTCGGGGTTAATCTGCTTTGCCAGGTCGCTTACTTTAACCGTGTTTTCTATTTGGCAAGTGAAAGGGCCTGCCACACCAACAATGTCCGGCTTGCGGCTGTCAATTTCCTGCTTTATCTGCTCAAAGTTCATGCCAACGATAGTTGTTTCATTCATCTTACGGAATGAGCCGCCAGTCATGAATGCATCCAAGATTTCCGTTCGGTAACCCGCTTTGGTAAGCGTGGCTGCTATGTACATTAAGCCGAGAGGCAGGTTGCCCGCTGGCGGTTCTGAGCCCGGATAAAATGTCTGCGGCGGATTTATGAGAAGTATTTTCATGGATGTACCCAGTGACTATAAACTTGACCTCTTGGGATATTTAAATTAACTTCTTTCGCTCTAATGATATAGAACATTTTTAAAATTATCTGTTTTCTGTTTATTTCTTTCATAGCCACAAATATTTTCAAAGGCTTATTGGCATGTTACTGTCATGTTACAACCACATAAGTTTATGAGCGGTAATTCGGCTTAAATAGTGTTAACTTTTCGGCAGTTTAATGGAGGTGAAGAGTTTTGAGTATGCGTGAAAGCAGAAAGGGCAAGATGACCGTCGCAGAGGCAGGTAGGAAAGGCGGAGAAAGAACCGCTCAAACACATGGCCGCGAGTTTTATGAGCAAATAGGTCGAAAGGGCGGCGAAAAAGTTTCCATGGAGCGAGGTCCAGAATTCTACAGTGAGATTGGCAGCAAAGGCGGGTCTGAAAGGGCAAAACAACATGAGGGTACAAGTGAAGCGAAGGGGAAAACCAGCCTTGAGGAAGCAGGGCACAGAGGCGGGCAAAGAGTCAGGAAATTGATCCAGGCGGGCAAAGAACACATGGAAGAGTAAAATATCTACGTTTTTTTGGGATTATTCTTGTTATTTTTTACGCGTTGTTTTTAGTTTGAGGCGTTTTTGGGAGGTGAATTGATTGTCGCGAGAAAAGGGCAAGATGACCGTCGCAGAGGCGGGTAGGAAAGGCGGATTAAGAACATCCGAAACGCACGGTGAAGAATTCTATAGCGAAATAGGCCGCAAAGGCGGAAAGATCGGCGGGCCGAAAGGCGGGCAAAGAGTCCGCAAACTCATTCTGGCAGGAAAAGAGCACGAAGATGAGTAAGTAAAGCTTGCTTTGATCTTATTCTCAGTTTTAAAACCAACATATCTCTCCCTTTCGCCTCAGCCTTCCTCACTTCTTGTTAGAGTTAACAGTTTATTTTGGATCAAGAAAGTTCCCTCCGTTGTTGCTGTGCTGAGGCAGCCACATATGTTTAAAAGTTCTCTTAAAGGCTAGAAGAATGATAAAAAACCCGAGGTTTTGCGAAAAAATAGTCTACAAGGTTTCTTTGGAGGTGACGTGTTTTTGAGTGAAGGCAAAAATAAGGGAAGGATGACTGTTGAAGAGGCTGGGCGTATGGGCGGTGAGAAAACGGCTGAGACCCATGGACCTGAATTTTACAGTGAGATTGGGAGCAAAGGTGGTTCTCAGAGAGCCAAACAGCATGAGGGCACTCCGGAAGCGAAGGGGAAAACCAGCCTTGAGGAGGCAGGGCATTTAGGGGGCCAAAAGGTTCGAAGGCTTATTCAAGCCGGAAAAGAACATGAAGAAGAGTAACTTTCCAACTTTATCCTCGTATTCCGCGCTCCAAAACGGGTCCTGATTTCTAAATCAAGAAACAGGAATGATTGATGATGACAGTTTGCGATTTTGCTAGTTTCTCTGCGTGCTCGGAGGTGACGTGTTTTTGAGTGAAGGCAGAAGGAAGGGTAAGATGACTGTTAAGGAGGCTGGGCGTATGGGCGGTGAGAGGACGGCTGAGACTCACGGACCCGAATTCTACAGTGAAATAGGCAGCAAGGGTGGGCAAAAGGTTCGAAGGCTCATTATGGCTGGACAGAAGCATGAAGAAGAATGAACGCTTGAGCAATTTTTTGTAATGACTTGTTTTAGAGTTTGGAGGTGAAAAACAACGAGTAGGCAAGAAACCCAAATGGCAAGGCGTAAAGGGATCGGTCAAGGTAGAGGGTCGAGAAAGCAATACACAAGCAGGAGCGTTAAGCCTGGGCACGTAAGTCCAGCAATCGTTGAGAAATATCTTGCCGGAATACACTTTCCGGCTGAAAAGAAAGCGCTTGTGGACATTGCAACGGGTAAGAAGGCGCCAGAAGACGTTATGGACATGCTAGGCAAGCTGCCCAACAAGACCTATAAGTCGCCGATAGACATAACCAAGGAAATAGGAAAAATAGAATGATTTCCTCCGAAAAATTCAGCTTTTCTTAATTTGGTCTTTAGCGTATCAACTTTTATTTGCCTTTCATTCCAGCAAAATGTTGAAATAGTATTTTGTCGCATTTTATCTTTATGAAGCAAATTCTTGTTTTGTATTACAGCAGAACTGGTAACACCGAAAGGATGGCTAAGGCGGTAGCTGACGGCGCAAAAATCAGTGACGACGTCAGGGTGGAGTTGAACTTTCACGTTGACCCCGAAGAACTAATCAGTTACGACGCAATACTCGTCGGGACGCCTACTTATCACCATGAGATGGCACTTGACTTCAAAAACCTCTTCGAGGAAGCCGCCGTCAAAGGTTTAAATCTAAAGGGTAAAGTGGGCGCAGCGTTCGGTTCGTACGGGTGGACCGGTGAAGCGCCTAAACTGGTTCTAGAGATTATGAAGTACAAGTTTGAAATGCAAGTTGTGGAACCGCCTCTGCTGGCGCGGTATCTGCCCGACCAAAAGACGCTTAACGACTGTAGAGACCTGGGAAAAAGAACCGCCGAAAACTTGATGAGCAAGGCTTAACACTAATCGGATGGGAGAATTTTATGGAAAAACCAAAAGGCAATCTTATTGATTTCTTGAAAAACCAGATTACTGTTGAAAAAGAAATAGTGGCTTCCCTTGAGAAACCGCTGCGTGAAATGAAGAATCCAGCTGTTAAGGGTGTTTTGATGGGTGTCTCGCTTGATTCGATAAAGCATGCGGAACTCTACATGTCAGCCGTTACTCTTTTGTCTGCGGCTTCCACCGCGTTAAACCAGGATAACCTGGATGAGCAGAGAAGACTCGTGGAAAAACACATAGAAATAGAGTCTGAGCTCATCAAGAAACTTGAAACTAAGATCCCAACCATCGAAGACAAGAAAGTCGTTTTCCTCTTGAACTCCATATTAGCCGACGAACACAGACATCACGAGATGCTCAAGATGGTTTTAGAAATCATTATTCACGGAGAAACCATCACAGAAGATGACTGGTGGAAACTCCTCTGGGAAAACGCGCCGTTTCACGGGGCTCCCGGCGGAGGATAAACGAAACAAAAAAACAGAGAAGATTGTTTGCTAAGAGTTGATGTTGCTCTGCATGACCTGTTCAGAAGAGCACCATGTGTCCTCAACTATCTGCTGAAGCTCCTTAAGCACCGAAGCCAACATTTCGCCTTTGCAGGTTAACCCATAGGCTTTCGGCGTTCTTCTAATAAACACAAGTTTTTTGCCCTTCAAGCCTCTAAGGTACTTGTAAGTTCTTCTCATGGAAAGCCCTGTTTCCTTCGCAAGCTTCCCAGCGGAAATTCCTTCATCCGCGATGGTTTCGTAAACTTTACGTTCAGTAGCTGAAAAGTTTTCTTTGATTGGGTCTCGTTTTGACTTGAAGAAAAAGATGTAATCCCTCTCCTCAGGCGTTTCTATCAAGCCGACCGCACGCAACCGTTTGAGGATTCGCGAAGCGATCTTCGGCGAAATCAAGGCTTCAATCTCTTCAAAGGTCTTTGGTCCCGACAATAAAGATTGTAGAAGGATTTCTTCGTAGCATTCCGAGTGAGCTGGAAGCATCTCAACGAATTCAGGGAAGACCCCGAGCAGCTCGGTCAGTCGTCCTCCGAAGGTAGTTGCGTAGTATTCGTTTCGCATCTCGGTGGCGAGACCTACCGCCATTAGCGGTCGCAAATACTCTTCGTTTATGGTGTCTTGGCTGTGGCTGTGACCCGTTCTTTTGAGTTCCTGCTGCAGTTGGCTTACTGAGTACCTGCCGTTTACTATTGCTTGAAGGATGTGGAGCCTTGTCTCGTTTTTGAGGACGTTGAAGAGTTCTTTTATGTAGTTTGGATTATCCATTGTTTCTCGTAGTTTTCTGAGTTCATTTTTGAGCTTGTACACTTGACATCGGTTTATGCATTCTAAGGGAGTGATTGGAGCGCAGTTTCTGCATTCCGCATCGAGAGTCTTTAGCATTCCTGTTAGGTCGCGGTTGTTTTCTGTCTTTCTGGTTTGAGTTAGGACATTGCCCATTTATTTCTTATCTCCTAGGCGAGTATGCTGCCGCGTGTCATGACGGGGGAAGGAGTAAGAGATTGCAGTAAAACTTCAATTTTTGCAATTTGGTAGCCCATCATGACACGCGTCATAACATATGACAGGCGTCATGTTTAAATAGGTTTTCCCCAGAATTAACCCTAATTGGTGCCGAACTTGATACTTCCGTGCGAGGTAGGGGTAAAAACTGTTTTGCCTGCAGTAAAGGCTATTATGGCGAGAGAAATCGTCACAAACCACGGGTTGAATGAACAGCAAACCGCTGAACTTTTGGGGCTGTCACAGTCAGCCGTAAGTAGGTACGTGAATAATGAGAGGGGAAATGTGCTGCGTACAATCGAAAGTTCGGCTGAAATCCTGACGCTGATAAATCAGATGGTGACCAGTCTTATACGTGAGCCAAACAACAAGGCGGAAGTGCTCAGGCTGTTCTGTCAAACGTGCCAAGCCGTCAGAAGAAATGGGTTAATGTGCCCAAACTGCCAAAACGAAATGCCTCAGGAATGGGCGGAGAACTGCTTTTTCTGCCGTTAACTTGGCTGTTTAATATTTATTAAAGCGAAGTCCCACAGGTTTTGAGGGATCCACTTGTCTTATGACGAGCAGGCCATTTTAGACACTATCGAGAAGGTAACCAAAAGCGTAGTTAACATAAGCGCCCTTAAGCTGGTGCACAAGCCTTTCGCGGTTTGGATGCAGCTTGGAATAGTCAACGAAGAAGCTGCCGAAGCTGGGAGGCGCGCGGGTTTGATTGTCGTCATGGACAGGTGTTTGATGATTGAGTACAACCGTTCAGCTCAGAGAAAACGATAAAGCAGAAGGCGACAGGCGGCGACAGATTATTGATCTGTTCTCTGGCTTGTTCGAGATACAACAGCTTCGGCATTACACGTCAATGGAGGGCGACGGGCATGTTCAATTCTTCTACACGGCGCTCATGAAGAAGAAGCCTACGCCTACATGATTTCTTCCAGAGCCTTCTGAATCTCCATGTAGTTCGGCTCGACCGCTGGGTTGTCTGAAACCCAAACGTACCTTACGATTCCCTTCGGGTCTAAGATGAAGATTGAGCGTTTCGCAGCCGTGTAGCCGTTGAGTCCGGCAAAGTTAGACAGTTCCAACCCGTAGGTTTTGATGACTTCACGTTTGTAGTCGCTTAGAATTGGAAAAGGCAGCCTGTTTTTTTCCGCGAAAGCCTTGTTGCTGAACGGGTCGCTTACGCTTATTCCAATGACCTGCGCCTTCAAATCGATGAACCTAGACATTGAATCGCGGAACTCACACATCTCCATTGTGCATGTTGCAGTAAACGCGCCTGGAAAGAACGCTAAAACGATTTTTTGCCCGATGAACTCTTTCAGGCTTCTCTGTTTCTTTTCTGTGTCAGGCAAAGTGAAATCTGGTGCCTTGTCTCCAACTTTAACCGTGGTTGTCATAAGACCAAGTCCTAACTTTAGGAAATGTGAAGGTGTATAAATGCGTGCTGTTTTTTAGCCGAAGGTAAAGGCGCAGGGGCAAATCTTGTTTAGGACGCAGGCTTCGCATTTGGGTTTTCTTGCGATGCAAACTTGTCTTCCGTGGAGAATCAGCAGGTCGGTGAGTTTCATCCATTTCTCTTTCGGGGTGATTTGCATGAGGTCCTGCTCTATTTTCGCGGCGTCTTCATTCTCGGTTAACCCGAGTCGCTGTGAAAGCCTGTGGACATGGGTGTCGACGGCTACGCCAGCGATGATTCCGTAAGAGTTGTTTAATACTATGTTTGCGGTTTTTCTCGCCACGCCAGGCAACTCCAAAAGCTCATCCATGGTTTTTGGCACATGAGAACGGTACTTCTCAACGAGCATTCGGCAGCATTTCTGCAGGTTTCTGGCTTTGTTATGGTAGAACCCTGTTGAATGAATGTCCTGCTCCAGCTCCTTTATGTCAGCGTTTGCGTAGTCTTCAGGCGTCTTGTACTTGTTGAACAAGCTTTTGGTGACAATGTTGACTCTCACATCTGTCGTTTGCGCTGAAAGCATGGTGGCGACAAGCATCTCCAGCGGGTTGGAGTAGTTCAGGGCGGTTTTTGCGTCGGGGTACTGCTTTTCAAGCAGCTCAATGATTTTTGCCACGCGCTGTTTCGGTTCAAGGTAAATTTCTGGTCTCTTCATTATGATGCCTCTAAGTAACATAAGCAACTTGCATAATTGGATTAGGAAGAGGCGGGAATAAAAGATTTTTGACCCCTAACGTCTCTGCCATTTTAACAATTGTTTAGTAAATTGCAGGTTAACCTTCAAATTTGCTAAGTTTAAACTTTCCATCAGCGGCGAAATGTTTATATAATTTTCAATAATCTGAAAATATGTTAAATTAATGTAGAGTGGCATTCATGGTTAACCCGACAAGAATAACGGTGGCGTTCGATAAAACAACAGCCGACCTGCTGGAAAAAATAAGCACCGAGTCAGAAGTCTCACAGAGCGAAGTCATGCGGCGCGCCCTCAAATTCTACAACGAAAACAAGGCGCTTGAAGACCCGGCGGTCAAAAAGAAAATCCACGGCTACATGGACATGCTGCTCGGCGGCGAGCACGTGATTTTAGACGTTGACCACTGGCTCATGTTTCTTAGCCTGATTGCTTCTTCGCCTGAAAAGGACAAGTTCTGGAGCGCTCATAAGGAGCTAGCCCGTGCTCATTGGGAGCAGCTTAGGACAAAGGTTCGTTCGCCGGAAGAAATGCTTGCGCGGCTTGAGGTCTGCAACTTTTATCGGCTGACAAGGAACGCTCCAAACGACTATACGCTTGTGTTGGTTTCGGAGATGTCCAAAGACTTCATCAGGGTCTTCCTCGAAGAGTACTTTTCAGCCATGGGCGTCAAAGCCGAGATAAAAGAGAACCTGACTAAGCTTAGGGTCACCATTAAACCGTCCTCGCCAAGAATCTAAGACGCCTCCTGGCACAGAAACTTTTAACCTTCCAACTTTACTATGCAATACCTCCAGGTGAGAGAGTTGAGTTTAAAACTGAAAGTTGACGGAAAAGAAATACCCCTGAACGAGTTTGTGGAAAAAATCTTGAGCGGAACAATAATGGGCGCGGTCACTTCGCTGCGCGGAATAAAAGACGACTGGAAAAAAATTGAGATAGAAATCCAAAAACAGCCTTAGCCGTTGAACTCCACTGAACTCTCTATTTCAGCAAACATTTCTCTTTTCGCCTTGCACACAGGGCAAACGTACGGCGGATCCTCCCTGAACACCACATAACCGCACTGCTTGCAGTACCAAAGCTTCTTTTTAACCGTCGACTCAGCTTTAGCCGTTGTCGGCTGTTTTTCCTGTGTTCCTCCCGCTGGCGTGGATTTGGCTGCTGCTTCGCCTCCGTAAGCTCTTGCCTGCTTGTCCAGTGGTCGCCGCTCTGGGACTTCAGGCAGGTTTTGGCTTTCGTAAACTTTCTTGTTCACGTAGAGTCGGCAGTAGCAGGAGCCGTACTGGGCGACGTCTGGGTCACGGTAGTCGCAAGGGCAAATTATGTCGCGGTCGAATTCGAAGTTGCCCGAGGTGAGCCTGCATGGGCACAGCGGGTACCCGTATCGGTCCTCATTCGTCTTTAGCCCTTCAAGGAATCCCTGCAGAAGATCCTGTTGAGGAGTAAGGTAGTAACCGTAGGTTTTAGCGTCGGCTTCGGCTCTTCTGCGGACCTCCTCAAGGGTAATCAAATTTCAAGTGACTCCTTAAGTTGGTCTTTGCGGAACCCGGTGATTACGACCTTGTCGTCGACGATTGTTGTGGGGTAGCTGAGCATGCCGCCTTTGCTTGTGATGGTGTCGCGGATTTTCTGCTTGTCTTCCTCTGCGCATAGGTCCACGTCGACGTATTCGTATTCTATGTTGTTGTCGATTAGGTACTGTTTTGTTAGTTTGCACCATACACATGTGCTTAGGGCGTAGACGAAAACCTTGTGTTTATTGTTTTTACCTGCAACTTTGGAAATGTTCATGATAAAACAACTCTGCTATAGACAGTTGCTTGCGGGATAATATAACTTTTTACATTTCCAAAAAACGGGGTTTTTGGTTATGCTGGATTGAGGTTGCCGAAGGCGTTCTGAACTACCTCGGTCATGGATGGGTGAATATGCATAGCTTGGGCGATTGGCGCGAAGCTTCCAGTTTCAGAAACCATCGCGTTAACGATTTCTTGGATCAGCATCGAAGCTTCTGGACCGATGATGTGCCCGCCGAGGATTTTGCCCGTTTCAGCCTCAACAATCACCTTGACGAAGCCTTCAGGAAAACCCATAGCGGCGCCCATGGCTGTATCCTTGTAGAGAGCGGTTCCAACGAGAATTTTGTGCTGTTGTTTGGCTTCTGCTTCTTTTAAGCCGACGGAGGCAACCTGCGGGTGCGTGAAGACTGCGTGGGGTGCGGCTGAGAAATCCATCGGAACCTTGTGGCCGTGGGACGCATTGTGCCAAACTGTTCCTGCTTCGTAGTTGGCTACGTGCTTGAACATTTGTTTGCCTATGGCGTCGCCGAAAGCCCAAATGTTCTTCTTGCTGGTTTCAAGGAACTCGTTTACTTTTATGAAGTTGCGCTCGTCAAGTTGCACCCCAGTTTTTTGTGGTTTCAAAACGTCCGCGTTGGAGGTTCTGCCAGTGGCAATCATCACTGCTTCAGCGCTGAACTCCCTTCGGCTTTCATCATGGCGGTTTCTTGCAACAAGCGTCTTGGTTTGGCCTTCCTGGCTGGCTTCCAAAACCTCAAATCCCGTGTAGATCTCCATGCGTTGCTGCGATTCCTTCTTCAACAGCTCGCTGATTTCTGGTTCCTCGTCGGGCAAGACGTGGTCGGGTCGCTGCAGTATGGTTGTTTTTGTGCCGATGCCTGAGAAGAAGTGTCCGTACTCCATGCCCACGTAGCCTCCGCCAACGATCAAGATGCTTTTAGGCGCCGCTTGAAGCTGCAAAACCGTGTCGCTTGTCAAGTAAGCTATCTTGTCTATGCCTTTGATCGGCGGCACCTCGGTGCGTGCGCCTGACGCGATGAAGATGGTTGGGGCGGTGATCGTGTGCGCGCCGACCTGCATGGTGTAGTCGGAGATGAACTCGCCTGTTTCCTTAAACCAGACCAGACTAGACGTGGCTTCCACCGCCAACGCCTGATGCCCCGAGTCCTCGTTAACAAGCTCATGCATCCTAGTCAAGATGTTGCTAAAATCCACCGAGTCCACGGTTGCATGCACGCCTAGTTTTCCCGCCGAGTTGATGGCGGCGATTACATCTGACGGGTAAATCAGCATTTTAGAGGGAATGCAACCCACGTTTATGCATGTCCCCCCCATTTTTCCATGCTCAACCAGCGCAACCCTTAACCCTTGGTCAACGGCGGCTGAGGCAACCAGCATTCCTGATCCTGAACCGATAACGATAACGTCAAAGCGCTCCATAAGCAAACCTCGCATCAATAAGAATGGCTTGCTTGTGCAAAATAAACCTTTTAGGCTGCTGCGGGCTGCGACATGTAAATTAAAGTGCCGTCGGGCTCAAAATCGCAAATCAACGTGCTTTGACCCTGATAGCTGCCGACGATCTGAACCGTTATGCCCTCATAACTCATGTAAATCCTGTCCTCAACGGTCATTGTAAGAGCCAAACCGTCGATTTTGGGCGTTGTGCCTGTTCTGTTCTGGGCTAACTGTAAAGCAAGGTTGTAAAAAGATTGTAGCCCTTTGGCGTCGATTTCGCCGAATTCCTGCTGTGAAGACGACTGCACGTAAGGTAGCGACAGGAGTTGGCTGCTGTACGTTGCGACCTCAACGTGGTACTGGCTTCCCGCAGTCGGCGCCATAAACGCCAGATACGTGTTTGAGCCTTCACCGTAAAAATCCACCTCAACCCACTCTGGAAACGACGAGGAGTCAAGCGTGATCGACTCAGGAATCGTTTTCCCATGCTCTGCCGTAAGCAAAGCGTACGTTGAGCTTTTTTCTATCCCTTGAATCAGTTGGGTTAATGAAAGATTGAGTATGGAGGTGTAGCCTGCCGTTCCGCCTGCTTGAGCCACGTTGGTTGATGGGTAACCGGCATTCAAAAGCAGGAAGCTTTCAAAAGAGCCAAAGACTATGGCAAAAATCAGAGTCGCAATGACTACGTACTTGAATATTCTTTTGACGCGACCGTGAGCAACCAGCCAGAATGCTCCCGGAATCAGTATGGCTACGATGGCGGCGATTTTCACCCAAGAATAAGTGAGAAGCAGTATGGAACAGAACAGTCCTGCAGCCGTCAGCAACGCGATTATTATGTTCTGGATGATTGCTTTTACGTCAACCGACATGCAGGTGCACCTGCCCATGAGTGTTTGAAAGAGGTATATAATCCAACGTTTTTGTACAAAGGCGCAAAATAATTGTACACGCTAAAAAGGCCTTTGCGTGACTATTCGCAGGCACTCGTAGACCATGACCACGATGACTGAAATCCCGAGCAGAACTGCAAACCCACTGGCAAGGTTAAACGTGAGGCTTCCTTCAATCCATGCAACGGCAAGGTAGCATGCTAGCATGGCGGAGAACAGGACCGTGTAGAAAACGTACCTTGGCAAAAGCAGCGACCCGAACTTTACAACTTGGGAAAGAGCGCCTACCTTTACCTCCCGGGCTAAAACGTACCCGCCTGAAGCCTTGTGGACCAACCCCAGATTCTCAAGTTTCTCAAGGTGATAAGCCGCCAAAGTCGGGCTTGAAAACTCCAGCTTCTTCTGGACCTCCCTGACTCCCATCGGGCCTTGGTTTTCGACCAAGAGCAGGTAAACCCGCAACGTGTTGCCTTTCAGCTCGCTGAAAACCTTTAGGTCATCTTGTTTTTCCGCGTTTAAGCTTGCCATCTTAACGATAGTTTTAGCTTTCGTGGTAGTTTTCCTTTTCTGTTTCGTTGCTTGAAAGCTGACGGGTTGTTGATGCGTAAAGCTTAAAAGTGATGTTAGAAATATCTAACGTTAGAAATACTTAACATCAAAGCGGAGACCCAGCATGACTAAAAAAAGCAACCAAATAAACCAAATCCCCACAAACCTTCCAAGACCGAACTCTTACGGAAGATTCAGCGGGCGAAGATGGACACTCGGCTTCTACGGCTTCTCAGGATTCATCGGCTTCGAAGCGTTCAGAGCGTTTTCCAGCCACAATCCATTATACCTGTTTCTGTTCGGGTTCTTTGTCTTCTTTGGGCTTTTCCACTACTTCAAAGACGAGCTCAAGTACCTCAGCGTCTTGGGCGTTGCAGGCTTACTCGCTCCAGCGCTATGGGCTCTCGGGCTAATTAAACTCTAACAAATGAGGCGTTGCCATTGGCGATAAAAATTAACGAACGACTCCTCGGCTTCTTTGGATTCGCAGGCTTCGTCGGGTTCCTGCCCGGCAACTCGGTTTACTACATATTTTTCTTGATGTTTTTCTTCTTCGCGTTTGCCAGGCCCAAAACCAAGGAAGGAACCGTACTAAGCGATGAAAGATGGGCTTCCAACGTCACCAAATCAAGCCGCAACGCATTCTTCGTGCTGCTGATCCCCCTAATGTTGGTCATATCCATTTTCAGAAACGCAAGCTTCTTCACTTTGGCCGTGGAATTGATTCCTGTCGCAACACTGTTGAGCTTCGTCGGTTTCTTTGTGTACTATGACTGGAGAGGAGACTAGCCATACCGCTTAAGACAAGGATGAAAGAGCTGAGGGAAGAGCATCATTTGACGCAGGAGCAGCTTGCGCACAAGGTAGGGGTGAGGCGGGAGACGATTCTTTTCTTGGAAAAGGGCAAATACAACCCCTCACTGAAACTGGCTTATGATATTGCAAAAGCGTTAGATTCTAAGATAGAGGCTGTTTTCATCTTTGAAGAGTAAGCCCTCCTGTGCCGCTCTGAAAAGCTTTTATCATAGTTAGCGGTGAGTTGTTTTGAGGATTATCATGGCAAAAAAAGCAAAACCAGCCAAACCAACAAAAGCAGAAGAGGAGAAGAAAAAGAAAGCCTACTACGCCAAAAAAGAGAAAAAAGCCAAAGAAGTCAAAAAGTAGGCTTTTCGCTCAGGAATTTTGGCAGGCACCGCGGGTCGTGGACGGCGTCGAAGCTTTCAAGTTCCCGCTTGGTTAGTGGTAACACAATTCTCGACACTAAGCCGTTCAGGCTGTAGGGCAAGCGTATTAGGCGCATTTCGCCCGAGGTCACCCACTCGTCAATGTGAAAGCCAGCGCCTTTCACTTGCTGCGCGAGACCAAGCCTTTCTCTGCTGCTTAAAGTGCAGGCTTTTTTGTCTAAAACGTGAAGGTGAAAGCCCCTGCCAGAATAAACAGCCCTCACCTCAGAAAAGCGCTCAGCAAGAAACTCGTAAAGACCCACGGCTTCCCGCTTAACCATCTCAAGCTCCAACTCGCAGAAGCTTAACCCTTGATTGCGCTTCATCTTGTCGGCGAGGCTGCCGTGGATTGGGCAGGTGATGTTTTCTGGGTCAAGGTCAAACGCGAGCTCCTGCCCCGTTTTGGCTCCGCTTTGGTCGTAGACGTTTCGGTCATAGTAAACGGCTTCAGGCAGAAACTCGATGATTTGCCGCCTAACATCTTGCAGGTCCGTGTAGTCGTCGATTATTATCGTTGTTGAGGCGTCTTCTTTGTACTTTTCAGGGTAAATTTTTGTGTGTCTACCGATAATCACTGCAAAGTGCACCTTGCCCTGCCAACCACGCAGCCAGTCAACTACCTTTTGAGCATCGAATTCTTCGCTGTAGAATTCCTTTCTCTCGTCAAGAGTTGAGTACCTCATGCCCTTGGGCAGGAAATATTGAACCATTCAAACCACGGCTCTAAACCAAACGTAAGGTAGGTAGAAACCCTTAATATTATGCGTTCCGTAAATTTTCAGTGGTGAAATTTTTGCCTATCGACCCTGATTTTCAAACAAAACGCCAAGTTGTCGGCGAACATAACGGACACAAAGTTTGGGGACCAGTTGTAGCTCCTGAGAAACTGGGAATCCACGGAACAACGAGCGCCGTAGACTGGGATTCATGCATTGGAGACGGCGTATGCATCGACGTCTGCCCCGTTTCTCTGTACGAGTGGGCTGAATCTCCTGGGCACCCGCTTTCAGAACGCAAATCTGACCCCGTAAAAGAAAACGACTGCATCCAGTGCCTTGCCTGTGAAATGCAGTGTCCCGCTCAAGCGATAAAGATAACTCCGCATTGAGCGGCGCCCGTTTTTATTTTTTTTTGGAAAAAGTGGCAAGTGTTATATTAGCAGACGCTCCAAATAGCTGCTTAGTGCATCACCTATGAGTCCCGAACAAAACGGCAAAGTCATTACGGTTCTTCCCTCTGACGCTTCAGCAAAAACCACGGATGTTGTTGAAGAAATAATCTCCTGCATAATGGAATCTGGAGAAGTTGACGTTGTGGGAGTGAACGACGGGATTTTTCTGGCTTGTTCAGCCGTGAACATGGCGTCAGAAATCGCTAAAGTCTATGTTGAAGACATATTCATCGGGAACCTGGAGTCGCCAGCGCTGGGCAAAGCATCCGCCATTTCCGTGCATCTGGGGCAAAAGCAAATTGGGGATTACGCACAAGCAGCAGAACAAGAGGAAAAGGGCTTTGAAGACGTCGAGGAACAAACCGTCAGCGTAAGCAGGGCGGCAAGTATGGAGCGGCTTCTCACGATAAGCCTTCTGCGGCTTGCAAAATTTGAAAAAATCAGGATAGTCGCCGCGGGCAGCTCGATTAACGACGCTGTTTCACTAGCGATGAGAATTACCGCGGGGCAGATTTCTAAGGAGCAGGTGGGAACCAAACTTGTTCACCTGTATTCAATAAAGATGAGAAATGACCCGACAAAAAGCATAGCCGCAGTGTCCATCTACCTTCAAAAAGGGTTATCCTCGGTCCTTAGTAAACGGCAAAGGGACCTGCTTAAAAGCTTGGAAAGCGGAAACTGAAACGTTTCTTAAACTCGGGTTAAGAAATGGTAGAAAAAAGATTGGTTGTTTTAAGGTTTTATTTTTGGAGGCTTAGGGTTTTGCTTATGCGGTCCCAGTTGACGACGTTCCAGAAGGCTTCGATGTATTTGGCGCGCTCGTTCTTGTAGTCAACGTAGTACGCGTGTTCCCAAACGTCCAGGACCATTAGGATTTTGAATGATGGGTAAACGTTGACGTTGTGCTTCTCAATCTGCATTATCAGCGGTCTCTCTATGCATGGGTGAACAGCTAAGGCAGCCCAACCTGAACCTTCCGTGGTTGCCGCGGCTTTCGTGAATTCTTTCTTGAACTGTTCGAAACTTCCATATTCCTTGTTGATTGCATCGGCTAAGGCTCCGCCAGGTTGTCCTCCGCCGCCTTTGCCTGCGGGCGCCATGTTTTCCCAAAAGATCGAGTGCAAGAGGTGTCCGCCGACGTTGAAGGATAAGTCTTTCATGACGGCTTTCATGTCGACTTCGGCGTTTTCTTTTCGTGCCTTGTCAAGTTTTTCGAAGTCCGCGTTTGCGCCGTTCACGTAGGCTTGGTGGTGCTTGTCATGGTGGAGTTTTAGCTGCGTCTCGGAAATGTAGGGTTCAAGGGCATTGTAGTCGTAGGGCAGTTTTGGTAGACTAAACGATTTTACTTTCTCCATAAAATTCACCAAAAACTGAAACAAACCTAAGGGAAAAACAACTAATATACTTTGCCTTAAAAGGATACTGTTAAGTGATTTGCCCTGACGAAATAGGGAAAAAGAGACAAAAAGAAAAATAGCTATCTAAAACAAAACTCCCGACTGATCAAGGGAGTTTTTTCTTTAACCATAATCATTTTTCGTCTTAGAGTTTCATTGCCGAAATAGTGCTTGCCATCGTGTTTGATTGCATCTACTTCCTTAAGCTGATCTAAAATTAGTTCTGTAGTCATCTTACTAATTTTCTGTCCATAGAATCTTTTGTACTGGTTTTGCATTGACTCTACCGTTCGGTAAACTGGTTTATTCGTCTCGATCTCAGGGAGATAAACGCAATTATCAAAGTGTACTGTGCGTTCAAAAATTGTTAACTTGAAAACATCTCTTAAAGTCGTATATCTATCTCTTATGAGTGCAGCTATAACTCGGTTCCTGTATATTTCCCTATTACAGGGTCGTTCTTTAGCCTGTTTCTCATCTCTGAGGAATAGTGATAATGGTCCCTCTTCATAACCTTTGTAAACTCTGCGAACAATCTTGAGCCCCTCTAGCAATTCCAGATACAACTTAAGCTTGTTTCTCCGTTCAATAATTGGTTCTGCTTTGACTTCCACATCATCCACAAAGTGGTATTTCCACAAAGCTCCAAGGATAGAATCAACTGGCTCGAAAAAGTGTTCAAAGCGAGTTATCCGAGCGAGGTTGTTGGCGGATTCTGAAATAACAATTTGCTCAGCTCTTCTTTTCCACGCTTCAAAGAATGAGTCAATGTTTTTTATGCAATCAATTCTTGCTGTTGTCTTGTCTTGGATAATCTTAAAGTCCTTTCCAACCGCTATGCAACCAAGGTGATCCATCTTTAATAGACAAACTGACCGCTCATTCGGTAGTTTGTCATCTTTGATTGTAAAAGGATAGTCAGAACGTAGATTCGATAGATAACAGTTTTCACTTTCGTCAAAGACTGGCTCATCAACCAAGATTAGATGACCGTAGTGTGAGAAGGCATATCTTTGCACTACTTGGTCAGCCATTGTCACTCTTGGTCATCCTCCATTTGGTCTTGCTTGTTGTAATCTCCGATAGTTGTCTGTTGTTGCTTAGATATTAAAAGCTTTATCAACCTATTTTTCCATCCCCACATACTCATAAAAACACCAACTTCTAAGGCTTTAACCGCATGTTTCTCGTCTTCATCAGGGTCATGATACCAAATCCGATTTGGCACAAAGTCAACAATGATTACCGCATGAACCAACTCATCTGGCGGTTCCCTTGTGTTTATCAGTGCTATCACTGGTCTGTTTTCCTTAAGCTCATTTGTTATATCATTAAATTCGGCACCAAATTGAGTTTGGAATTTCATCGGTGGCTTGGTTCTTCTTAGAAGTTCATTGACCTTCTCTGCATACTCTGGGACAACACCATCTCTGTCTATTCTTGTAATTCTAGCGATTTTCTTAATCGACAAAACAGGGCAGTCAACACCAAGAGTTTGTCTCGCATATTCTATAACCATTTTCTGGCAAGTAGGAACACAGTGATGGTCAGTGGCTTGTCCGAAATGTGGGACTTCGAGCACGATTAAGGTTTGCCCCCTCTCGGTTTAGCGGCAATAACTGATAGATTTAATTGAGTTTGGTTATAAGGTTTGGCTATCGGGGGTAATCACGGAAGTTGCAAGGTTTCGGTCATGACAAATCACTTAACAGTATCCCTTAACAGAAATTTGGGCTAAATCCGTTTAGCTTATAACCTTAATGTGGTTTAGTATTCTGCGGTGATTTTGATATGACTAAAACCGATGAGAACCTAAAAGATGCCTTCGCAGGCGAATCCCAAGCTAACCGAATGTATCTGGCTTTTGCTAAGAAGGCAGACGAGGAAGGCTTTCCCCAGATTGCTAAACTTTTCAGGGCGGCAGCTGAGGCGGAAACGGTGCACGCGCTCAACCACTTCCAAGTGATGGGGCACGTGAAATCAACCAGCGACAACCTTAGCACAGCCATCAGCGGCGAAACGTATGAGTTCAAGAAAATGTACCCTGAGTTTATCGCTGAAGCTATGAAAGCTGGAAACAAAAAAGCCCAAGTCAGCTTCGAATACGCGAACAAAGTTGAGGAAATCCACGCGGGCATGTACCAGAAAGCTCTTGACGCTTTGAAGAACAAAAAGGAGCCAGCGAAAGCGGATTACTGGGTGTGCCCCGTCTGCGGAAACACGTTTGAAGGCAGCGCGCCTGACAAGTGCCCGATCTGCGGCACGCCGAAAGCAAAATTCAAGTTGATACAATAGGCGCTGTCACCCCAATTTTGTTTTTATTTTTTCTATTTTTCCGAAAGCAGATGCAAAAGGGAAGGAAAGGGCTAAGCTTTGATTTTCTGAGCTATTTGCTGCCCGAAATCAAAACATTTCTTCAAGTCTTCCGCGTCAGGAACATACTTTACCTCAACGGTTGGCTCGTAAACTTCGAAGCCTACTTTCTTCGCCATTTCAACCATGCCTCTGACTGCGCCGCCGCCCCATCCGTAGGAGCCGAAGAACGCCCACAGTTTGCCTCTAGGCTTCAGCCCCGTTACGTAAGTCAAGAAAGAACCCAGCGTCGAAAACATGCCACTGTTAAGCGTCGGGGAACCCACAATGACTGCTTTGGCGTCGAGTATTTCCGTTACGACGTCGGTGCTGTCCGTTGCCCGCAGCTTTAGAACTTTAACTTCTACGCCCTCGCTGGCTACCCCTTCTTCTATGGCTCGCGCCATCTTGTCCGTGCTTCCCCACATCGTATCAAAAACAATTATGACCTTCTGCACAGAGGTGAACGCGCTCCACTGCAAGTAGGCGTTGATGATTTTGGATGGGTTTTTCCGCCAAATCACGCCGTGGTCAGGCGCGATAATTTCGATGGGGATGCCCATCTGAACGACCTCCTGGATTTTTCGGGTGATGAGTGGCGCAAAGGGCGTCAAGATGTTCGCGTAGTAAGTTTTTGCTTCCTCCATGAGCTCCTGCTGGTCAACTTCGTCGTCGAAGCGTTCCGAGGTTGCGTAGTGCTCGCCGAAAGCGTCGTTTGAAAACAGGATTTTGTCTTCCACGAGGTAAGTGAACATGCTGTCTGGCCAATGCAGCATTGGTGTTTCAAGGAAACGCAGCGTGTGCTTGCCCAGTTTAAGCTCGTCGCCTGTCTTGACGACTTCAACCCTGCTGAACTCCTCGCCGTAATGCTCAATAAGCGCGTCTTTTCCTCTTTGGCACGCGATTATCTTGGCGTTCTTCGCCAGCTTCGCGATTTCGGGGAAGCTGCCTGAATGATCCATCTCCACATGGTTAACGACGATGTAATCGATTTTTTCAAAGCTTGTCAACTCCGTAATGTTCCGCGCCAGCTCTTCGGCGAAATTGTATTTCACCGTATCAATGAGGGCTGTTTTCTCGTCTCTTATCAGGTACGCGTTGTAGCTGGTGCCTCGACGGGTGACGTAACCGTGAAAGTCCCGTAAGTTCCAGTCGATAACTCCAACCCAGTTTACGCCTTCTTTCAAAACGACGTTTGACATGATTCATCTACTCCTTTATCACGTTTAACTTGTAATTTACTTTAACTCCTGCCTTCCCAAAAAGTATTCCGACAGGGCACGTTTCAAGCGCCAACCTGTGAAGCCGCTCAACCCTATCCTTCGGCGCGTCAATCTTGAGGCTAATGTCAAAGGTTTCCTCGCTGACAGTCCCAGTTTCATCCGACTTCACGGCTTCCACCTTGACTTTGGCTCCTATCAATGCCATATGCATCTTCTTAGCCACCAATGCAAGAATTGTGACGTAGCAGCCCGCGTGGCTCATAACGCAAAGTTCAAGGGAAGAAGCTCCCAGCCCCGTTCCCAAGTCAGGGGCAAGATCCACCACGTAACTGTGGGACTCGCCGTCGTCGAGCAGGATTTGGAAGCCCTCAATCAATTTGGCGTTTGCATGCATTTTCGTTGTCAAATTTCACATCTCCATTTTGAGAACGCAAAAATCAAGGTTTGATAGTTCGCGATTGTTTATATGGCTTTTGTTCAGCCCGTAAATCGAGCCCCGCCCGTAACCGACAATGCCGCCTGCATATGGTTCAATATGGAAAGTCGCATCAGTCAAGGAAATACCGTAATTTACCGCGAATGCACTTCTCGCATACACTTTGAAGTATCGCTCTATCGTGTTGATGTCTTATTCGACAATTACCACGTCTATAGAAAATAAAGATTTTTTTCCCACTGGAGCGTCTTGGGGGCATTCATCTTTATGCGCATGAAAGGCATCTGCAGCCCAAGAGAAATGACGCGGCTGGAAAAAGAAGCAAAAAGCCGTAAACCCGCTGTTTGCTCGGTTCAAATTGCTCTATGTTTGATTCTTTTTTATTCGCTTTTCTGTCCCCTTTTTTCCTTTCATAAATGAAACTAAATGTCTTTGCCAAGAAGCAAGGTTAGCCATGATTCCTCCATCACACGGCTCCTAGCAAGCGGCAGCCAGCCTAACCGTTTTTTTGGGCTTTGTTTTTGGTTTGGGGTTTGAAGGTTGCTGTGGGTTGCGACTTTCGGGATGGGCGCTTTGCGACTTTCAATGTTGAGTGCATGTTGAAGTTATTGTCGGTTATGGGCGTTTCGGTTTGGCGGCGTGTTTGTTTTCGTGGTGTTTAGCGGATGGCGAAGGATGAGCGTGGGGCGGCAGGTTATTTTTTGAAATTAGTTTTTGGCGCTTGCTTTTTCCGTTGTTTAGGCGCTGTTGCCGCGTGGAGGGGAGATTCTTCGTGCGATAAGTCTGTATTGGCGTCGCAGTGTAATGATGAAGGGCACGGACATCCCCATTGGCCGGCACATGGAGGCGCGGTTGATAGTAAAACTTAACCCTCTCTCTTTGAACTAACTACAACCAGCTACAATCACAATCACACAGTCACACACACAATGGAGGCGAGACACGCACGAGGAGGGGCGCACAAGGAGGGAGGAGCGCCCACAGGTTGGGCTAATCTTTTTCTAATAGTTTGCAATTCTAAGCCGCTATGTCGGTCCATAGAGGTATTGATATTTGCGGCATGTGGAAGAAGGAAATCGCTAAAATCTTATATAGCAGTAGATTATACTCAATTTTTTGATGGCAAGCAATCAATCAAAATATACGCAACTTCACAGGTTAAGAAAAAAAAATCTAACTATCGGAGCTGCAGTATACTTTTTGGTTCTCACTTTTGCCCTGTTCTCATCTAACGGCAAAGTAGATAGTTTCCCGGTATATGTTGTAAAGAGCATAGCTCTGCTACTCACTTGGCCTTTAGTTTTTGGCGTCGGCTTCACTTATTTGAAAAGAAAGTTAAAGCTAACATATCGAGAAGTATTTTGGAAATAAGCTCTCTTAGCGAAAACTAAAATCAATTAAGGGCAGTCAGTTGGCTAAAAACAAAAACCGCAGTCCACAAACGATCAAAAACTTCTAAATCAAGAATGCCGCCCGCTCCAAAAGTCGCAACTTAAAAAAACAAGAGAACACGCCTAAATCGGACACAAAAATCCCTAAAAAACCGTCAAATCCAAAAAAGACCCGCACGAAAACAATCCCATGTATGCCTGCTCAAAAAATCAAGAATCGTTATATGCCTGTGCATCCAGTTTAATATTGGAATTCGACGGAGGTTTTGGAGGCTTAGGTTTTGAGTTTAATCCCAGACGACAAGAAAGAGCTGCTTAAAGCCGATTTCAAGGAGAAGCTGGTTGACCCAGTCAAAATCGTCATGTTCACTCAGGAGATTGAATGCCAATACTGCTCTCAAACAAGAACGCTGGTTCAGGAGTTGGTGCCTCTCAGCGACAAGATAACTTTGGAGGTTCTTGATTTTGTCGCCGACGCCGCCAAAGCCAAGGAATACGGAATTGACAAGATTCCCGCGTTAGCTATCATCGGCAAGAAAGATTACGGCGTGAGAATCTACGGCATCCCCTACGGATACGAGCTGCAAACGCTGATAGAGGCAATCTTCATCGTTTCCAAAGGGACAACTGACCTTTCTGAAAACACCAAGTCAATTCTGAAGGAAGTTAAAAACCCAGTTCACATCCAAGTCTTCGTAAGCCTGACCTGCCCTCACTGCCCCGCAGCCGCCGCGGTTGCGCACAAGTTAGCCGTCGAAAGCGACCTGGTAAAGGCTGACGTCATCGACAGCGGCGAGTTTCCCGATTTAGCCCTGAAGTACAACGTGATCGGCGTGCCCAAAGTCATAATTAACGAGAAAATAGAGTTCACAGGAGCGTTCAACGAAGATTTGTTCGCTGAGCATGTCCTGCTGGGCGCCTTCTAAAACGGGAGCAGAGCACAGAGTGAGCAAAAAAGACAGCGGGGAACCTTTAGCCTTAGTGTTTGTTTACAGCAAAGACTTCATGGAACGGGTGATCCGCAACCTAATCAACGACCCCTGCTTCTGCCAGTCATGCGGTCTCTACTGTGAATCATGCAAATACAACGTTTACAGCTTCGTGAGGAACGTCAGAGCAGCCATCCAACTGCCCAGCCCATCTGAGCTGCCCGCGTTCATCGACAACCCTGAAGATTTCATGCCTAAAAAGCTCCCTAAAGCCGACGTCTGCTTAGCCTCAGGACTGCAGAAGGATTTGCTGTTGGAGTTACCTAACCAGCTTAAGAAGGCGGGGATAAAAGCGTTGATTGCCCCCATCGAAGACTGGACTGAAGTCCCCGTCGGCGTACGCAAACAAGTTGAAACTCGCTGCAACGAACTGGGGCTTGAATGCGCTTTTCCCAAGCCGTTTTGCACTCTTGAGCCTGAGGCAGATAAGCCCACGATTGCCCGTTTCATTGAAGAGACAAAGGTGGGGCGGCCGCTGCTTGAAATCACGCTTTCAATGGTGGATAAGAAAGAGGTCATCGAATGCGTGGTTGTCAGGCGCAGCGCTCCGTGCGGGTCCACGTGGTACATAGCCCGTAAACTTGCGGGTGTTCCGACGAAAAAAGAAGAGCTCTACGACGCTATCTCCAAAGCCCATCACAGCTACCCGTGCACCGCAACTATGGAGACGGATCCAGAAACCAAAGAGCCCATCCTGCACATCGGCGGCTTCACGATAAGGGAAGAAGTGGAGAAAGCCATCGAAAAAGAGCGCGCGAGAATCAAAAAAGAAAACGAAAAACTAAACGCGTAACTTTGAAGTTTTAGCGGTTACTCATAGCAGCCACATCGAGCACTTTTTTTATGCGCCTGCGTATTTTGCAGGGTTCTTGTCAAACGTTGCCTTGCAGGAGGCTGCACAGAAATAGAAGGTTTTGCCCTTATAGTCGGATTTAAACTTGGCTTTTTTCTCGTCAACCATCATTCCACAGATCGGATCCTTAGCCATAAAACATTCACCTCCAAACGCCTACGCTAGTCATTAATTTTCTTGGATTTAAATTTAGCCAGCTTCAGCAGAGCCGAGTTGCTGACAACGGTTAAGCTGCTTATCGCCATGGCTCCAGCAGCGTACATCGGGTTAAGCAAGCCCGCAGCGGCAACCGGGATCATAACTGAGTTGTAAGCAAACGCCCAGAACAGGTTAGTGTCGATTTTGCGCATGGTTTTCTTGCTGAGTTCGATGCCTAAGGCTACATCGCGTAGGTCGTCTCTTATGAGCACTATGCCGCCTGTCTCTTTAGCTATGTCGGTTCCGCTGCCGATGGCGATGCCGATGTCGGCTGTCGCAAGCGCTGGAGCATCGTTTATTCCGTCGCCGACCATGGCCACGACTTTGCCTTCACCCTGCAGCCTCTTTATGACATCGACTTTTTGCCAAGGCAGAACGCTGGCGAAAACCTGAGTTATCCCAAGCTGCTCGGCGACGGCTTTGGCTGTTCGCTCGTTATCTCCAGTTAGCATTGCAACTTCCAAGTTCATGCTCTTGAGCTGCTGTATTGCTTCGGCAGCGCTTTCCTTCGGAGTATCCATCGCAGCAATCAATCCGGCACTCTCACCGTCAACAGCCAGAATCATGACGGTTTTTCCCTGCGCTTCCAAAGCAGTCAGATCATCAGCTGTCGACTCACTGATGGACACGCCTTGTTCCTGCATCAGTATGCGGTTTCCAAGCAGCACCATCTTGGCTCCGACACTGCACTTCACTCCTCTGCCGGGCAATGCCTCGAAACTGTCTGCTTGGTCAACGGTTACTTTGTCGGATTCAGCCTTTGCGAGTATTGCTTCCGCCAGTGGATGCTCAGAACCTTTCTCCGCTGCGCCAGCGTAACGAAGTGCTGTCTGCTCATCGAATCCGCTGTAGGTTTTGATGTCGGTGACTCTTGGCTCTCCCACAGTCAAGGTGCCTGTTTTGTCGAAAACAACAGTCGTCAGCTTTCGCGCCTTCTCAACGTACTCTCCGCTTCGAAGCAGAACGCCGTATTCAGCCCCTTTTCCGACACCTGCCAGAATAGCTGTCGGAGTTGCGATGCCTAAAGCGCACGGGCAAGAGATCAATATCACAGCCAACAGAACCAAGAACGCTGTTGTAAAGTTGCCGCTTGAAACAAACCAGTAGGCAAAGGAAATGGCGGCGGCTGTCAATATGATGGGAACAAACCATTTGACAATACGGTCAGCAAACCTTTGAACTGGAGCGGTCGAAGCCTGTGCTTCTTCGACAAGATGAACAATCTGTGACAGGGCAGTTTCGTCGCTAACACGCGTCGCCTTAATCGTCAACAGCCCCGTCTTGTTTATAGTTGCGCCCACAACTTCGCTTCCGACAGTTTTCTCGACAGGAATGCTCTCGCCAGTGAGCAGTTTCTCATCAACCGACGAGTAGCCCGCCGTCACCGTGCCGTCAATCGGGATTTTTTCGCCAGGCTTCACAATGATTACGTCACCGACCTGCACCTGCTCTATAGGAATGTCGGTTTCTTTTCCTTCCTTGACAACTCTCGCCATCGTCGGTTGAAGTTCGAGCAGTTTTCGTATCGACGCGGCTGAGCGTCTTCGAATTAATTCTTCGATGTATCTTCCCAGCAAAACGAAAGCCAGGATGCCGATGGCGATTTCCATGTAGCCTGAGCCCGGTTGAGAAGCCGTGGGCAAGAGGAACACGTTTATGACTCCGTAGATCCAGCCTGCAAGGACTCCGACAGTGACCAGCACATCCATGTTTATGTTGCGGTTTCGAAGCGACTGGTAAGCGCCCTTGTATATCCTAAAGCCAGCTATCCAGACGATGGGTGTCGAAACAATGAACACCGCTACGTCATAGACCCTGAGCTCCCCGGCAACGTCAAAATACATTATCGCCGTGATGAGGCCGAAGAGAGTAATCACTTTCAGGGCAAGGGCTGCCACGGCGCCAGTTAAGGTGAAGGCAACCCGGCGCTGCATCGCTTTCAGCTCACGCTCTGGAGCCGTGTAGACGTCGAGGCACTGTTGGCTGCAGAAGTAGTATGTTCGGTCGCCTATTTTGGCGCTGAGGGCTGTTTCCGTGTCAACATCCATGCCGCATACAGGGTCTCGTACGGTAACCATGACTTGTTCCTTCATGTTTTGATGCTTGAAAGCAGCCTATAAATGTGTCTGAAAAAGACATATTTTTGCCCCGTGAAAGCAAAAGAAAAAAACAGGCTCTAAAGAGTCACAATCCAAACTATCCTTTATGGTGATCGAATTTTTTGTTTACGCGCTGAACAAGCTGCCCTGCAACTAGGCCTGGCTTATTCTACCCGTTTTATTATATGGTACCCAAACTGGGTCTTAACAGGATCAGAAGTCTGGCCTTTCTCAAGCGCGAAAGCCGCCTTCTCAAACTCCTTAACCATCTTGCCCCTCGTGAAGGTGCCAAGGTCTCCCCCGTTCTTTGAAGACGGGCACAGGGAAACGTTTTTGGCTAGGGCTCCGAATTTTTCGCCCTTATCGAGTCGCGCCTTGATGTTTTTTGCTTCAGTCTCTGTTTTGACTAGTATGTGTGCGCAGTGGACTTTGTCTGCCATATCCACAATACTCGTTAACTTCAACATATAACTGTTGTCCGTAAAATCAGCGAATTTAACGAAAGATCATTAAGATTTGAAAAATGTGAGAGAATAAAATCCACCGCACTATCGCAAATTGGCATAAATCTGTTAAAATGCTTCGGGCTAACTTTTGCTTCACTTCGAAGTTCGAAGTTGCCGCCAACGTAATTGTTATTACAAAAGCAGCCCATTACCTTTCCTATGGTAACCTCTATTCCGCTGAAGAACATAGAAGAAGAGCAAAAAACTGACCGTGAGACAGTGGAGCAAATCTCAAAGATAATCAGGTTTTTGTGGAACATCGAAGACTAAAATGTCCCCCTGCGTTATAAGGCATTTTAAGAAAGTGGCAACGCCAATCGGCAAACAAGTCTAGAATTTTTCCAATCAAATCAAAAAATTAAGCAAAATAAGGGAATTCTCTGAGCCTGCTGTTTAAGAGACAAGCGTGTAATTAATTTACAGGCTTCAGATTTACTCGATTACCTGGATTGCGCCTTCGGGGCACTGGGCTTCACATGCTCTGCACACTAAGCACTCACTGACTTTGGTCGGTGTCGATTTCCCGTTTTTGATTTCGTAGACGCCTACGGGGCAAGTGTTTACGCATGTTTCGCATCCGGTGCATTTGGGGTCAACAACTATTTTTACCATTTTTGTCTACCTCTGGTTTTCTTGAAAAGCTATTGAGTAAAATAAAAGGTTTTAGGTGTTTTAACGTGCTTTTTCACGTAATCTCAGCAGAATTCCGTTCAACGTCGATTCGGCTTTGTCCCTGCGTTTCTGGTAGTCTGCAATGTCTCTCTTGTAGGCTTCTATTGAAATTTCGCCTCTGCTCTGCTTGTCTTCAAGTTTCTTTATGTTGTCTTCGGCTTCAGTCAAATCTTCTTCAGCGGAGTCAAGTTGCTTAGTCAAGTCAGCGTATGCGCTGCCCGAGTTTCGGAGTACTTCTTTCATTTTGTTTGTGTTGCGTGAAATTGTTTCTAAACGTATTTCTATTGTTCTGCGTTGAACTTTGTATTGGCGCCTTGGAATCTTTCCTTTCTGCGCTTTCAAATCAAGAGACCTGAGTTCACCGTTTAACCGTTTCTTGTCATCGTAAGAATCAGTGAATTCCCTTATGCTTTCTCCAGTGACGCGTTGAGGCGTAGCGGCAGCGCTAGCGGCAGCAGTGGCGGTTCTGGGCTCGGCACTTTTCACTTCTTCAGAAGAAGCAACGGGGACGAACTTCGGACTCGACATCTTTGATTTTTTGCTTGGGGCAGGTGCTTTTTCGCTTGGTTTGCGCTTTTGATAGACAACAGCGCCTACGCAGCCGATAACTGCCGCAAATGAAAGCCACAGAGTAGGCATGTAGCTGACCCAGACTGGATTGTAACTGTACGATACTTGAACGGTATTGCTTTTTGGAAGTATGGCATTAACGTAGCTTACTCCGCTGGTAGTCACGGTGAAGGTGTCTTGGAAGCCATTTCTTGTTACAGAACTGGATGCGCCAAGGGATGTTAACTTTGGCGTTGTGATTGTTGCTCCCTGAGGCGGGTTAAACGTGCAGCTTGCACTGTTAATGTAATAATAGAAGGCGGGGAAAAGCGGGAAGTTGCTAAGCGTGTACTGGGAACCTTGGACGGTTGCGCTTGGCAAACTATAGCTAACCGTTAAAACGTTAGATTCGCCGCTTGTTATGGGTGTTGATAAAGTGGCGTTAATCTGTAGAATGTTGGCGATTACCGGTGTTATCGAAGCGCTCTGTTGTGCTAGCGGCGTGCCGGTTTCACCCTTTATCACAATATTCTTCGCGTTGGTCGGTGCATCCAATACGAAAAACGACATTTTGGCTGTCGAGTTGTTGATGATGGTGTATGTGTCTGTGGCGGACACTTGACCCGTTGGGTTAATGGTTATTTGTCGGTTCAACTGGGTTATTTCGGCCAACTGAATAGTTCCGTTAGCTACCTCGATAGCCGCGGTAGCTGGGGAATAGGTGTATGCTGGCAGGTTCGGCACAATATAATTCTCTGTATCCACGTTTCCGTCGCTTTTGACGACGTTTATGACCCTAGGAGTGCTTGGAAAAGTCAGGGTTACATTGCAGCTGCCGACGGCTTGCGTTAGGCCTGGGTAAGCTGGAAAATTAAGGTTGAAATCACCCGTATCTCTTCCTGTGACAAGGTTGGATAGGACGAACGCCACTGTGAACACGCTTGGTGATTGCCCGTTGAAGTTCACTTCTGCCCCGTAGAATCCGCTTCGGTCGCCTAACTGAGCTCCCAATTGGACTTGGAAGACGCTGTTTGAGTCGTATGCTACGGCGCTGAGAATGTCGGTGCTGTACTGGGCGGGTAACCCGATTGTGAAGCCGTCGGATACTTGCCCAGAAACGTAAATTGTGTCTTGGATAACTACTTGCCCAGTGTACAACACGTTAACTTGATGGTTAACCTGCGTGATTGAGTAGCCTGTGGTTTGAGCAAAAACCGCTCCAGGCACAATAAACGGCATGGAAACAAGTAACAAGGAAACCGTGATAATCAATACTGCATGCGTTCTCTTCAACTAAATGCACCCAATTGGTAATTTTCTTAAATGTTGTGTTCGCTTATTTATTTACCTTACAGTAAAGCAGGTTGTATTTAGAGCTTGAGTTAAAAAACCAGAATTAAGTCTGAGAAAAGCTCAAATTCGCAAGCGAGCGAGTTCATTGCGCCTTTGAGAATCGTCTTCTAGATTTTCCCTACTGCCTTAAGCGTTTTTTCGGCTGTGGTTGCACTGAAAAGCAGATCGTCGATCGTCGCAGTAAAGGTGGCGAGTTTATCTTGGCATTGAATCGTCGTTGTCACTTTCCCCTTTTTCCTGAGCGTTTTTACGGTCAGTCCAAGCGGCGTTTTGAAGTTGTCTGGCGAAACCGCGTCGGCAACTGCCTTGGCGATCTTCTCGTCTTCGTACTCAAGTGTCAATGTTGCTTCCAATCTTTTCACCCTTCAACTGTTTGCCAACCAGTTCATCAACCGCCTTAACAAAAACCTCAACCCTGTCCAGAGGCACCTGTGCCCCTGCAGCAATGTTGTGCCCTCCGCCTTTGCCGCCGTTTGCCTCTGAAGCCAACCGCATGACTTCACCCAGGTTTACGCCTTTTCGGATCGCTGCCTCAGTTGTTCTCGCTGAAAACTTGGCAGCCTGTTCTTTTTCAACGTTTGCGAAGGCTATAAGCGGCTTTTCGTTGCTGGCAAGTCCTGAGACGATTATGGATGAAATGGTTCCTATGATTTTTTCGTTGATGAAGCTTTCGCCGTTGATGACGTAGATGTTTTGGAGTTCACGCATGCGTTCGGGTTTTTCGTTAACCCACCCGAGGTACTTGTTGATGTTTCTGCGGTAGTCTTCAAGGATTTTGTTTGCTTCCTCCAAGGCGGCTTTGCGGTCACCCATGCAGATGGCGATGCCCAAGCTTGGCCTGTCCATGCGTCCCGTCGAGTTCAGCACTACCGCGAATTCTCTCGCGTCGCGCAGGGCGGTGTTCGGTTCTTCTTTGGTCAAAACGTAAATGTACCCGATGAGGTTTTCCACTTCCATATGCAGTCCCTTAGACAACAAGTGATCTGCCAGCGCGGAGCACAACCGTTTTCTCTCAGTATCGGTTAGGTCGCACAGCGCCCGCCACCTGTCACCTTGCTTAATCGGGATGTCTAAGCTTGCGAGGAACACTAAGGCTTTGTCTTCTTCCCCGCTTAACCCTGGAATAAACGGGTTGGTTGTGGTTGCCAGTGTTTTGTGGATGGGTCTGGTTTCTCTGCCGAAGAATGTTAAGTCCTTCTCAACTTTCAGCAAGCCAGCGGCGACGCCGTCGTCGACTATTATCTCGTTTAGGCTGCACAGTTTTCTCTGGTCATACTTGTCCTGCATGTCACCTAATGCGCCCACCAACGCCACAGGCGCCAAATCCACGTTCGACGGGTCAACCGCTTTAGCGACAAAGTAAGCCACGCCTGAACCGCTAACGTCGGATGCACCGTCGATGCCGAAAAGGTGAGGGTTGACCTGAACGAAATTGGGTTTGCTCACCGCGCCGTTAACCTGGTGATGGTCAAGGATTAAGACGTTGAAGTTAGGGATCTTCTCGTTCAACAAGTCAAGGTTACCGCTGCCGAAATCCGTTAAAATCACAAGCTTGGGCTTGTCAGCGACTATTTCACCGATGATTTTCTCGTCAAGCTGCTGAGTTATCCTGATTCTGAACTTCGCGTCAAGCCTGAAGAGCGTCTTGCCCATCACGCCTGCGGCTGCAACGCCGTCCGCGTCGAGATGTGAAAAAACATGTATGAACCCGTCTTTCTGGGCTGTTTCCAAAATCACTTTTGCTGCTTCCGACGCTGAGGCCAAGAAGCGTTCGATTGATGCTTGCTCTGCAGCCATCCTTGTTCACTCTTGGCTAAAATGCCATGAACAGATTTAAAGCTACGTATCAACCACAAATGGAAAATGGCTAAAATTGTGAGGCTTCCGCGTTTAGGTTACGGACGCGATTTTTGCTTCGTACTTCCAGTTCTTCGCCAAAACGCCTTCGCGCTTGTAGTAGCGTGAAAGCTTGTGGATTTGTGCCTCAATTATCTGCATGTTGCGTTTGTTATGCAGGTCCTTCTTGTTCTTGTCCAAGTGAACCGCGAGGCTTTGTGCCTTCTTCATGAGGTTTGACAGGTCCTCAGGTAAAGTTGGAGCTAATCCTGCGCTTTCCAGAACGTCGGTTATGCTTTTGCCGATTATCTGCTTTGCTAGGGGAATTGCGTACTGGTCCCTTAGGATGGTGCCTATGCTGCTGGTTGAGTGGCCTTCCTTGGCGAGTTTGATGATGAATGATTCTACTTCTTCAGGCTGATACTTGCACCAGCTTGGTGGCCTTCGGCTTACGGGACGCACTGAATGGGATTTTCCTTTTTCCTGCTTTGGCAAATGTTACACCTTAAACTGCACCTAAACCACAACGCGCCAATATTTAAAAGTAATCCCATCAGATGCGTTGAGTGCTCAGGTGCCATCGCAGATTAGAGAGACCTTCAACGAGTGCGAGTTTGATTCATCGATGGGCTTTTGTCATCAAGAACTCCGAATTTGAAATCTACATGAGCAAGATGCAAAGATTAAGAAACCGTTGAAATTGGTGAAGAATGTTGGGTTTTAGGGCGAATTTGTAAACACGGGTATTATATTCCAAGTTGTAACGTTGCCGCTGTGAATTATGCTTATATCCGCTGTTGCTTGTTGGCTCGGGTAAATCGTCGTGAGTCCAGTTGCGTTGGTGAAGCCGTCTTGTGAAACGTAGTAGGCGATCGGGACGGTTATGTCGATGAGAACCGTGTCGTCGCTTGCGTAGCCGTTAACGTGCAAGCCCGCGTTATAAGCCGTTGTGATGCCCGTGTTGGTTACCGCGCCTGTTATGTAGAGGTGATTGAGGTCGGTGGTGTTGGCTCCGCCGCCTGGGAGGTCTTTGACTCCAAGCGCGGTGACAAGGCTAGCGGTGTATTTTGACTGAATGCTGGTTAGCTGGTTGTTGAGGCTGGCTATTTGGCTGTTCAGGCTCGAAATGGTTGCGTTCATGCTGGCTATTTCGCCAGTTTGGTTCGCTATTTCGTTATCCCTGGAATTTATCATGGGCGTATAATACTCCAAGATCAGGCTTGCCGACCCAACCAAAATAACGGCGCACAAAGCTACAAGCCCGCCGACGACGCTAAAGTTTGTCTTTGTCTTTCTGCTCAATGCTTGGTCCCCTGCTTTCAGATTCGGTGGCTCTGCAGATATAACGTTTTTTATTCTGTGCCGCCGTTGCCTCTGCATCATTCTCGAGCTGTGCTTAGAGTGCCCAGTTTTGATTAACGCCATGTTGTTTGTTGTTGATGATACTAATTTTTTTCCACCGCAGAATGTAAAGTCTACTGACTTGCCCGTTATTCTTGATAATGATGAAGGACTGTTTTCTTCTTTCCAAAAATTACAGCAGCACTAAGCTGCACGGCTCGTCATTCTGAACAGGATTTCAAGCCTACTCTTTACCCGGCGAATTCAACGTCTGCTTGTACCATTCAGCAAACTTGCGAATAGCCTTGGCCCTGTGCGAAAACCCGTTCTTCTCCTCAATAGTCATTTCCGCAAAGGCTTTGCCGCTGCCGTCTGGCTGAAAAATCGGGTCAAAACCGAACGCAGCTTTTCCCTGCCGCTTACGCTCAGTTAAGGTTATTTCCCCGTCTGATTCACCCTCGAAGCATCGGGGTTCGGGCTGGTTTTCGTCAAGGTAGGCTATTACTGACTGGAACTTGGCATGCCTGTCCTCTGCATCTTTCATCAGCTTCAAGATGCCGCCGTTGTGGATGGTCTTGTAAACGTAGGCCGCGTAGGGACCTGGGAAACCGCCGAGCGCCTCGATGAATAAGCCTGCGTCCTCCACGAAAATGGGCAGTCCACTTGCCTTAAACGCGTTTATGACGCTTGCCTTTGCAATGTCCTGCAGCCTGTCGCTCTGGATTTCCTCGCCTTTCACGCGTAGCATCGCAACTGCCAAGCCGTAAGAGCCGACAATGACTCGCGCCTCGTTGAATTTGTTGATGTTGCCCGTGGCGAAAAAAACGATCTTTCCGTTTAGAACGCAGCTTGCGTTACTGTTTTCTTTCTTCGACATAGCGGCCACGCCTCTCTATTTCACGGATTTTCTCATAAACCTTTTCCGCCGAATCTGCGCCTACAACGCAGGAGTACCCGGAAAGGACGTTTTTGAAGCATTCTTCCCAGAACATGTAATGTGTGCTCTGCAGTGCGCGCTTCATCAGATGCAAATCCACACCCTGCGCTTCAACCTCGCTGTTTTTTTCGCCTAAGCCGAAGTCAATGAAGTAAATTTTGCCTTCTGGGCTGAGGATCATGTTTGAGGTTGTCAGGTCGCCGTGGATTAAGCCTTGCCTGTGAAGTTTCCCGATTAAGTCGCCTATTTTCATGCAGAGTTCGTGCCGCGTCTCTTCTGGAGCCCTGTTTAGAAGCTGCTTAATCTGTTGCCCTTCAATGTACTGCATGGTGATGGAGGCTTCGGGAACGTTAACCATGTAGATCAGCGGCGTCGGCACCTCCGCGGCTTTGGCTTCATGCATCAGCTGCGGCTCGTGAACCGTGCGGTACGTTCGAATCTGCACGTCCAATGCTGGCGGACGATATTTCTTTGGAATCCGCACTTTAACGACAACTTTCAGTCCATGCCACTCGGCTAGATAGAGGCTGGCTTCCGCGCCCTTCTTCATCAGCCGCCGAGCGCCTAACGTATCCATGGCACATCCACCTTGTCTACCCGCCACCGAAGCTTCACGTAACTCTCAGCCAAAGGCGTAGTCAACCCGTGCGTGTAGGCTAAAACCCCTGTCCAAGCAATCATGGCGCCGTTGTCAGTGGCGAACTCAAGCGGAACCACGTGAAAAACTGCATCATGCTCCTCCGCGATGACGCCGAGCATAGATTGCAGCCGCTTATTAGCCGCCACCCCGCCCGTTAACAAAACCTCCCGCTTCTCCGTGTGCGCCAGCGCCCGCTCCGTAACCTCGGTAACCATCGAAAACGCGGTTTCCTGCAAACTGTAACACAAATCCTCCAATGGGCAGCCCTTCTGAAGCATCGCAGTTGCCGCCGTCAACAAGCCGCTGAGGGACAAATCCATGCCCTTCACCACGTACGGCAAAGAAACCAGGTTTTTTCCTTTAGCTGCCAACTGCTCCACGGCGGCGCCAAGCGGCAGACCTTTGCGGTGCCTAAGTCCTGCTTCCCGAGCGAAAACGTCCAGGCAGTTTCCAAGCGCGATGTCCAGCGTTTCGCCGAAGACCCTGTAGCGTCCAGCTTCAAAAGCGGTCACCATGGTGTTGCCGCCTGAAACGTAAAGCGTCACCGGGTCAACCACGCCCGTTTTCAATTTGCCGATCTCGATGTGAGCCACAGAATGGTTAACGCCGACGAGGGGAATCTCAAGGTAAGAGGCTAAGGCGCGGGCGACGGTGGCTCCCGTGCGCAGGCTCGGACCTAAACCTGGACCTTGCGAAAAAGCGATAACTGACAGGTCACGAGGTTTGATGCCTGCCGCGGTTAAAGCGTCTTTCACCACTTTATCCGCAACTTCAGCGTGGTGTCTCGCGGCTTCACGGGGATGAATTCCGCCCTCCGCTGGAATGTAACTGTCGGATTTGTTGGCCAGTATCTCGCCTTTAAACGTGGCTACGCCGACGCCGAAGTCGTCTGCTGAAGACTCAATTCCTAAACAGTAACTTTCCTCGTTTTTCGGGTCTGCTGGCATGTTGTTCATGGATTTCACGTTTTTCGGGGGATACATATTTTTATTTGGATTCAACGCTTATATCTAATTGCATTATTTGGAATTGATCGTAGATGCCTAAACGTAATGACCTTGAACAGAAAGCACTCCATTATGTGGTAAACACGGGTTATCAAGGCGTGCTTCAGTCAGACTTATGGCGCGAACTGGGCGCAAGCAGCCGCGAAGGCTCAAGAGTCTCCATCAAGCTGGAGGAGAAAGGGTTAATCCGACGGGAAAAAGAGCTTCAGGAAGGCAGGTGGACCTATCGGCTGTACCCCAAAAGACTGCCTGCATCTATAGAAACCATAATTGACTGCCCATGCTTACTGTGCCCAGACAACGCAAGATGCGACCCGACCACGGCGATTTCTCCTAAAAGCTGCCCCAGACTCACCGACTGGATACTTTCCTTGGGAAAAGAAGCCACCGCGGCATCTACAGCAGCACCCGCAGCACCGGTTCCTGATCCAAAATTGCAAGACATAGAGGGGGCTGACAACTCCGTTGCCGAAGGCTTGGATTCAAGATAGAAAAAAGGAATTCTACTACAAGAAAGCTAAAGAAGAAAACTACCGTTCAAGAGCCACGTACAAGCTTGTTCAAGCCAACGAGAAGTACCAGTTCATAAAAAGAAACGACGTAGTGGTCGATTTGGGCGCTGCTCCAGGCGGATGGATCCAAGCGGCAAGGAAAATGACTGGGAAACACGGTTATGTTTTAGGCGTGGACCTTAAACCAATCGAGCCTTTCACTCAGGAGTACATTCGAACAATAATCGCGGACATGACTGACCCAGACATTGTTCAGCAAATCGTCTCTTTCTTGCCGCGCAAAGCAGACGCGGTGATCTCTGATGCCGCGCCAAACATCACTGGCGTGTGGGAGGTCGATCATGCGAGGCAAATCGACTTAGCCACGAGAGCGTTGGGAATCGCCCAGTGCTTGCTGCATCCAGGGGGAAACTTTTTTGTGAAGGTCTTCCAAGGAGGCCTGCTTGACGAGTACATTCAAACCGTGAAAGCCAGCTTCGAAACGGTTATGCTTGTGAAGCCTCAGGCAAGCCGCGCAAAAAGCTCAGAAATGTACATTTTGGCTTTAGGCTTAAAGTAGCCACAAGCGCTTTTTCAGCAACCTATTTTTTTACCCTCGACACTTAAGGTTCGGTAGGTGAAGACTTGAGGGTTATTTCGGCGGATTCAGCTGCGGCAATTCTTGACGAGGAATTCAAGCCCCGATACCTTGTAGCTTCCGTTTCGGTGCTTGTTAACCCACCTTACAGGGAGCCGTCTTACAGGTTGGCTGAACCGATATTCAGGGAAGTCGACGGCGACTTTGAAGTTGTGGTTCATGAGGCTGAGCTTTGCAGAAGCCTGCTGGACAAGATGAAAGCCGACGTTGTGCATTTGGATTTGACGCTTGGCGGCGTGTCAATTGAAGAGTTATCGCCAGTTGAGCTTGTAAACCTGCGTGTGTCGAGAACTGGGAGGCAGAACATCCTTAAGATTTTGCCGAGGCTGAGGAAAATCGCTGGCGAAATAAAACGGGTTCACGGCGTCGACATGTTCGCTATCGGCAAAGAAAGCGTTCCAGTGAGGATTGCCGAGTTAACAGCTGGGTCAGAAGCGATTCTGTTTGCCTGCAAGAAAGTGGTGGATGAAGGCAAGCCTGTCCTGTTGGGTTTACCTATGATGTGCCAGCCGAGGACCCAAGAAAACCAAGTTTATCTCCATTCGCTTATGGCGGCTGAGCATGACGTTCGCGGATACGCTGTCGACGCTGAGAGCGTCTTAAAAAAGGTTAAATTCACAGAAACGTTAAACCCTTCTGCACGGGGGTTTCGTGCCTTAAAAATTGAGCCTAAGAGCTGAAGGGAAGGTTGAATGGTGAAGCTTGATTTGTCCTTTTGGACCAAAGCATCGACGCGGAGAAAAAGAATCTACTCGGCCATTTTCGTTTTCATAGTCGCTTTCCTCTTAACTCTTATCGGGTCTTTAGTGCCGATCAGTCATCAAGCTGCCCAGCAACTGGTTAATCCCATAAATCAAACGGCGCAGCAAAACAAAAACTCGGGAACGCTGCCTCAGTACATCTTTTTGAACAACTTCAGAATTTGCCTCATAATGTTCATCCCCATCATCGGACCCATATTTGGCTTGATCTCGTTCAGCTACACAGGATACATTCTCGGCGCTGAATCTCTGCTGCAAGGCGTACCTTCAGTATTTTACCTTCTGCTTTTATTAATTCTTCCTTTCTTCTGGTTAGAATTCATATCTTACTCCATCGCCATCAGCGAAAGCGTCTGGCTAATTCGCAGGCTGCTGCAGAAACGATTCCGGGAATTCAAAAACACAGCCATTTTAATAGGTGTCTGCGCTGGCTTGCTTGCCTTGGGGGCAATTATTGAAGCGTGGCTCATATCAATCGGAGTCTAAGCGCTTTTAACATGCGTTTGAACGATTTCCAAACTGGCGTCTAACGCTTTAACGCTGTGCGTCAAGTGACCTATGCTGATGACGTCGACCTTTGCCGCCGCGTAATCAAGTATGTCTTCAGCCGTGATTCCGCCGCTTGCCTCTAAAACCACCTTGCCCAAAAAACCTGCCTTCTCCAGCAAATCCGCCGCTTCTTTAACCTGCTCGATAGAGAAGTTGTCAAGCATAACTGCGTCTGCCCCAGCCTGCGCAACCTTCAAAACGTCTGAAACCTTGGTCACTTCGACCTCGATTTTCTTGGTGAAAGAAACGTTCGCCCTCGCCTTTTTCACTGCCTCTTCGGGGCTACCGACAATGGCGACGTGGTTGTCTTTAATCAGCACCATGTCGTCCAAGTGAAGCCTATGCGGGTCACCGCCGCCTATGACTACCGCCCTCTTATCAAAATAGAGCAGTCCAGGCGCCGACTTACGCGTCGCGGCAATCTTGGCTTTGAAGCCTGCATTTTGAAGCTTCTCAGTTAAGGTTCGAGTAGCCGTCGCGATTCCGCTCATCCTCGAAACAATGTTCAGTATAGTCCTCTCAGCCGACAGGATGGTTCTTGCGTCACCTGAAATTTCCATCAGCACCTGTTTGTTTTTGATTTTTTCGCCGTCAACAACTTTAGCCTTGACTTTTAAGTCCAGACTCTCCGCAAGAACAGTTGCCTCCTCAATTCCCGCAGCGACACCTTCCTCTTTCGCGACAACCACCGCCTCAGCAATCAGGTTTGCGGGAATAACCGTTTGGGCTGTGACGTCGCCTAGCCCGATGTCGTCAGCGAGGATTTGCCTAAGCTTCTCTTCAAGGATTTTCCGTGGAACAAACATACCAATTTAGTGTCAGCAACTAGCTTAAAACTGCTTAGTTTTTTCCACGCGGGGTATGGGATAGTTAAAATAAATCGTCGGCGTAACGGTAGCACATGCGGCTGCTGTTTAGCTGTTCGGAGCTTGGCTTAGGTCATGTTTCACGCATCATCCCGTTAGGGAAACGGCTGGAGAAGCATGGTCACGAAATGTTCTTTTTCTCAGGAGGCAAAGCCTACGAGATGTTGCAGAAGGAGTTTAGCCACGTTTACAAGTGCACGCCGATATCTTGGTATGAGAACTCCTACGGCATAATCACCTCCGCATCGCTCATTAACCTGTTTTTTCCGCTTCCATGGTTCAACTTTGAAAAGAACAAGCTTGAAATGAAAAACTCCAACGCTTGGGAAACCATCCACCGCTACTACGACCTTAGGGCAAACATTCGTGAATTGGCGCCCGACCTTCTCATCGCGGACGGGGACATAAACGCGCTTAGGCTCGCTCAACGGTGGGGGTTCCCCTCAGTTTACATAGCTAACCTGATTAGACCAAGCTACGGTTTCTCCGCTTTCCTTAATCCTGGCGAACGGCTGGTTGAACGGTACGTCAAGCGATGCTCAAAAATAATCATTCCCGACAATCCTCCGCCCTACACCATTTCAGAGTACAGTGTCGGAAACATCGATAATATGGGTTTAGACGGGAAGGTTGAGTACGTCGGAAGCTTCGTCGACACGTCGCCCGTTGCGGGCTCAAAGCAGCACATTTTTGCACCCATAAGCGGACCACCCGGCACGAGAGCCAGAATGTTAAAGATTCTGCTTCCAGTAATAGAAAAAATAAAAACCAAATGCATCGTTAGTTTAGGCACTCCCGGCAAGAAAGCCACTGCAAAAGTGGGGAACTGCGAGCTTCACAGTTGGCTGTCTGCTGAAGAACGGGCAGAATGCATGAGGAACGCCAAGTTTGTGATCTTCAGCGGTGGACACGCGACATGCTTTGAAACCATCAAGTACGCGAAACCAAGCATCTGCATCCCAACGCAGCCGGAACAGCAGGGCAACGCTGCCAAACTGCAGGATTTAAACTGCTCAATAACCGTCAAGAACAGAAAGCAGTTAGAGAAGGCTTTTGAAAGAATGGATGATGAACAGGAATCCTTTGACAGAAACATGCGGACGCTAAACGTGTTCTCTAACAGGTTTAAGGGTTTAGACAGGGCGGAAGAAATCGTGGAAACCCTACAGGATTAACCGTTTGTTACTTGCTTAGGCTTAAGAGTTTAACTTCGCCAAGCGGCGTTTCTTCCTCAAATATGATAGCTTTGAACTTGTATATTTTGGCGCCCTTTGTTAGCCAACTGTCGGGCGGTAGGCCTGCCTTGACGCAGCATTGGCAAAGAAACTCTTCTTCGCACCATCCCCACTCGACAGGAACCTGCGGCAGAAGCAGTCCCTTGTAGAAGCCTTTTTCAACGATTAAGCCGTCTTCGCCAACCCTGATTTTGCTCATGTACTCTTTTGGGTTGTCCACTTGGACTGGTTGCGGAGGCGTCAGGACGCTTACTTCAAAAACAACTTTGCCCAGTTCGTCAAGGGATAAGGGGTAGAACCGTGGATCCTGAGTTGCGGCGTTAATGGCGGAGTCAATTACTGCCTCCACAAGCGGGCTGGTCGGGTAAGGGTATCCGATGCAGCCGCGAAGCTCCTTTTCCCCGTTCCTAACGCTGTTTAAAGTGACGAAGACTCCGCAGCGTTCAAACAGCTTTTCAGGGGTGCCTTTTGGGGGCTTAAGAGTTTTTCCTTCTTCAAGATATTCTTTAACCGTGTTTCTTGCCAGGTTGATTAGGAATTTTCCTTCATCTAAACTTAGCTCAAACGACATACGCTTCTACTCCTTTAAGTTTCGGCAGCGCGTGGGCGCCGCTGAACAGTTGCAAGAACAAAAAATGGTGAGGAAAAGTTGTTTTAGAACTTTATTGATTCTTCAGCTATGCCTTCCTTGGTTATGATGAGGAAGTCTATGCCGTCGCCGCTCATCGAGTCTCTGCTTATCGCAGACTTTATCGCCCGCATCACAAGTTGTTTCGCTTCATCTGCGCTCATGGTCTCCTTGTAGGCTTCTTCGATGACGCCGATGGCGATTTCAGTTCCTGAACCGACAACCGCGTACTTGTCTGGGATGAGGGAGCCTAAGACGTCAAGCACGAAAAGCGATGCGCCTTCCTCGTCTAAGCCGCCCACGATCGTCTGGGTGAAAAGTGGAGCGTAACGCCTGTTGAACAGCACGTTAGCCATCAGCTTAGCAGCTGCGCGAACGGTGATTTGTCTGCCAGTGTCCATGCTGAAAAGGTTGGCTTGCGCCTCCATTTCTCTCGCAAGAATCTGCATGTCGCCCACAAGCCCCGCGCATGCAACGCCGATTCGCTCTGTGACTTTGAAAACTTTTTTTCCGCCTTTGCTCATGACAAAATAGCCGTAAGTTACCCTTTTCTCAGCGGCTAGGAGCACTCCGTCTTTGAAGACAACGCCGACCGTTGTGGCGCCTGGCATCCACACCATGCCGCCCTGCTGAGCCTGCTGCTGTTGATCCTGCGCAATCTGCGGGTACTGCGGAACTTGCGGTAATTGGGGTAATTGTGGTCCGTAACCTTCCATAAATTTTCGCCTTTTCCCGTTGATATACACAAGACAAATTATTAAGGTTACTTATTAAGCAATTCCATGCGTTGGAGGCGACCTGAAACGGCGGGTAGACGCAGAACCTTTATGGTGTAGCGTGCTCTCTTAGCTTTGAAATCGGGTGAGGGCTATAACAGATGATTGAAGTCTACAGCCAAAACTTGGATGGTGTATGGTTCGGGGTCGCCTACGCTAAACAGCAAATCATCGCGTCGTCTTTTAGCACAAGCGAACAGCAGACGTTAGGCAACATGTTAACGATAATTCCGTACAATACGCCTTTCCAGGTTTTCCATGAGCCCTCAGGGTTCGCCAAAGACATCCTTGCTTCCCTGAAAGAAATCTACGACGGAGAAAACGTCAACGCCACCTTCCCGTTAGCCTACTCGCACCTGCCAGCCTACACGCAGAAGGTGCTGAAGGCGACATTGCAGGTTCCGCTTGGCTACGTTACGTCTTACGGCTCGATCGCCAAAGCGATAGGCGGCAGCCCGAGGGCGGTGGGAAACGTCATGGCTTCAAACCCCTTCGCGCCCATCGTTCCCTGCCACAGGGTCGTCAAATCCGACTTTACACTTGGCGGTTACGGCGGAGGCTTAAAGGTCAAAGTTGAGTTTCTAAGGCGGGAGAAAAAAGGCTCTTCAACCTCGAAACAGATACCCGTAAACGGCAGAAACCTCACGGTTTTTCCTGTTGAATGCGTGCTTGGAAATCTGGTTTGAAACTCTGAAATTTTTTTTAACGCAAATCATAAAAGCATGAGAGTTCAACCGTAAATGGGCAGGTAGGGAAAGTTGGTTACTCGGGGTCTTTACGTAGGCAGGTTTCAGCCTTTCCATCTAGGGCATCTTGGCGCAGTCAAGGCGGTGCTGAAAAAAGTTGATGAACTGGTCATAGTCATCGGCAGCGCGCAGTACAGTCACAACATCAACAACCCGTTCACGGCAGGCGAAAGGCTGGTCATGATCCGCCGTGCCCTGCAGGAGGCTAACGTTGACTACTCCAAATTTTGGATTGTTCCCGTTCCAGACGTCCATCTGCATATGCTATGGGTCAGCGCGCTTGAAGGTTACACGCCAAAATTTAATACTGTATTCTCAAACGAGCCTTTGACGAAGAGGCTTTTTACGGAAGCCGGCTACCCAGTGAGGGACATACCGTTCTTTGACAGGAAACAGTACATGTCAACGGTGGTTAGGGAAAAAATGCTTCAAGGCGACGACAGCTGGCGAGAGCTTGTTCCCAAAAGCGTCGCCGACTTCATCTGTGAAATAGACGGCGTCAACAGGCTCCGCGACCTGGCAAGAACAGACAAGGTTGAGGCTTAAACAACCATTTTTTCGTCTGAGGCTTTATGGTAAAATTGCCAAGCAAGAAGGTAAACGGTGATTAAGACTATCAACTCGGCGAATATGCCCACGGGGACGCTTGTAACCGCAAAAAAGTTGTTTGTCGCGTGCAGCGCAACCGAAATCAGGTAGTACGGTAGCGGATTCTTTTTGGCTATGCCATAAGCCGTGACCGCCGCGCTTGACGCGTGGAAAATCACGCCTGGGATTCTAACGATGGGGGGAACATGCAAGAAAACCACGTACAAGAAAAACTCTGAAACGCCGAAGCCCAGCCCGATTAGAACGCCCAGTTTCACGTAGGATCTTTCGGTCTCGCCGTGCCTGTAGAACAGCGGGAAAACTTTGGCGAACTCTTCCACGAAGGGTGCGAAAACGGCGACGGATATTATCACGGGAACGTACGGGTAAGCCTGTGAGAAGAACAGCGCCATCGGCACGCTAACCAAGATGCCTGAAATGAAAAAGAACGCGTACTCTTTCCAGCTGGGTCTATGAAGAGGTATGACGCATTGCCGCTGCTGTTCATTTTCCATAGAAGGAGGCATCCTCAAGCAATTCTGAAGTTGCGCTTGCTTATCAACCTTGCTTACTGACCACAGCGCTAAAATACGGGTTGCTGCCTCTACAACTGGCAGGTTGCGTGCCTCAAATTGAACTCGGTTATAATCCTGTTTTCTTATCATCATAAAAACACGGAGAAAGTCGCCCAAGTAATCGCCAAGGTTATTGGTGCAGAAATAAAAACTCCCGAGCAAACCGACCCAAACAGCCTTGCAAATTATGAGCTTGTCGGTTTCGGCTCAGGGGTTTATTTCGGGAAACTCGGCAAAACCCTTCTTGAACTCGCCGACAAAATCCCGCAAGCCACAGGCAAGAAAGCATTCATTTTCTCAACCAGCGGAAGAGCGGGAAAAGCCGCGGCTAAATTCCACAAGCCGCTCAAGGAAAAACTTGAGTCTAAAGGGTACACTGTTGTCGGAGAATTTAACTGCGCAGCCTTCGACACTTTCGGACCGCTTAAAATCGTCGGCGGCACAAACAAGGGCAGACCGAACGCGGATGACCTAAAACAAGCAGAAGCATTCGCACAAAGCCTACTGAAGAACGAGCCGTCCGTTTTATACGTCGAATGATGCGAGCTTCAGAACCCAGCGGTTAACGGGTCAGCAGGTTTCATTATTTCCCTGAGAAGCACGGTCGCGTAGCAGCCTCTTTGCAGCATGAAGCTTAACTCGGCTTGGCAGCCTTTCTCGCTCGTGTCTGCTGAAACATGGAAGTTGAAGTCTCTGACAGGAGCAACCGCCGTCCGCAACCCGCCTTTGCCACCGACCCTTGACAGGGGGTTCACACGCAACTCTTCCAATTTAACCGCTTCACCCTCAAGAACGTCCCGTTCTATCTGCCCCATGACTCCCTCCGACAGCTTCTGCCGCACCCCGATGATGGGCAAAGCGACCCGCGTTTTGCCAGCCTTGACTTGCTCATTAACCGCCGCCTCATCTTGGGCTGCAACAATTTTCGCCACTTTAGTTAAGGGCAAGCCTGAACGTTCAACGCTGACAACCCAGTCCCCCGCCTCAGCCCTGTTCAAAGCGTAACCATGCGTGAGCCGCCCACTTAGGAAGCGGTTAAACAGGTAAGACTGATGCGCCTGAACAAAAAGCTCCTGAAGCTTAACGGGCAACTGTTGGAAGGCACCGACGAAATCTTCCGCGTTATCCGCCAAGTGACCCAGCATCAACCTTTCAAAACGAAGCTGCCGAGGAAAATTCTCCAGCGCCTGCCTAAAATCGCCTGTTTCCTGAAGCTGCTGGCGCGCTTGCCTCGAGGCTGGATGCTCATACTCGCTTGGTTTAGCCAAGAAAAGCATAGCGGCTTGCTTAAAATCGCCTCTTACAATGGCTTTTCCAACCAAATGCGTAATCGGACGGGTTGTTCCGAAGCGTTGGTGCCCAAAAAAGTTTGGAATGCCACCGGCAGCTTCGATTTCCCCGATTGTGTGGGCTAAACGTGTTTCAACGCTTGATTTCTGGAGTTCGATGCCTTTGATTTTTATTGTGAAGCTGTTGCCGAGCAAGTAAAAGGTTGAAAGCGCTTCGCGAACGTAACCCACAGGGACGATTTGGATGTCTTTAACGTTGATTTTTGCGGCATCCTCCAATGAGCCTCCGTCAACAGTTATGTGCTGAGCCGTCACGGCTTTTGCGTCTTTGATGCCTGCAATCTGGATACGGTTCTGGTCAATGCCCAACTGTTTCGCAATGTTCTTCACGGCTATGAACGTGTCCCAGTTTCGCTTAACCATGACGCACAGCAAAAACCGTTGCCGCTCAACAGTTGAGCCTAAAACCCTGCTTGGGACAACTCCGCTTACCCGTGCTCTGGAGCCGTCAACAAGCACTTCCTCAACCACAAAATCCTCGACCTCGCCGCGGATGACGCCGCCCACGCCGGGGCTTTCAGTGAGGTAAACTTCGATGCCGAGCTGTTTGTCAATGGGCGGCGCAGACAAGAAAACTCGCCTTAGAAAAGCGGAAGATCACGGGTTAACTTATCAACTAACCCGTTAGGAGCAGGACCAATCCCTAGGCAAGTCACCGTGCCCTCAGGAATCTGCGTTAAACCCCTATCAACAATCAGTGCATGAGGCAAACCCAACCTTGCCGCGGCATCCTCCAACTCATGCAGTTCCTTCTCCGACTCCACTTTAACAGCGATTTTGCGTTGCCCCTCGAAAAACCATGCCTCCCACCACTTTTTGTTGTGAATATACGCTTCCTGAGCTGCTGAAACCGCCGCGTGCCCAGCCTGCGCAGCAATCTTCCCCTTACCCATCTTGAGGTCCTTGCGGAAAACCAGAACCTGCTTGTACTCGAATTCGCCCATTGCATTTCCCGCTTCTATGTTAGGCAGCCGAGATTTTAAGGGTTTGCAGACAAGTAAAGCATCGCAAAATAAGCCAAAGCAGCCAGCATGGAAGGCTTCCCGACCGATTTAAGAATCATTTTTCCCTGAAAATCAATCTCATCCTCGTTGCTTAGAGCTTTATCGACGCCCAACTTGCTGCAGACCCGAAGCATCTCGTCAACTTTCTCGTCAGACAAAGAGTTAAGGAACCGCCGCAGCCTAAGCATAACGTTGAAATCAAAACTCAACAGGTCGGAGCAACGCTTCTGATAAACCTGCAGCGCGTTGGACGAAAAGTCACCTTGCTGTATGGCTTGGCTTACGGTTTCCGCCGCAATTTTCGCGCAAGTTAACCCGAAGATTACTCCGCCGCCCGTGGTGGGTTTAACCTGCGAGGCGCAGTCGCCGACGGACAAGAATCCGTTAGCGTAAGCCTTCTCGATTGGGCCGCCCAAGGTTATGGCGTGATAGCCGATCTGCATTATTTTGGCGCCGCTAAACTGTCTGGAAGCCACAGGATGCTTAGTCATAAGCAATCGGAGGCAATCACGGGGGTTTCCTTTGTTTGTCGCCAACCCCACCTTAGCAGTTCCATCAAGCCTCGGAATCAGCCATCCATAAAAGCCCGATGCGTAGGCGCTGCCCAAGTAAACTTCAACCCCGTCACGTTCAACATCATGCACATTTTCAACTTCAGCTTCAACCGCGTAAACCAGCCCTTCTGGCCTGAGCGCTTTCAAACCAGCCTGCCTTAAAAGCCTAGAAGAAATGCCTTCGGCATCAACAATTACCTTACCGGCAGCTTGCACCTGTTCTTCACTGTTCCGCTGGATGTTTACGCCTCTGACGAAGCCGTCTCGGATAACAAGCGTTTGGACGCGGCTGTTTAGGGCAAAATGTGCGCCCGCTTTTTCTGCCTGCTTAGCCAAGTACTGGTCGAAGCGTGCCCTGTTCAAAGCGGCTGTCACTGGGCGGGTAAGGTGGATTGAAAACTTGGTGCCCTTAGGCGAGTAAAAGTTTGCAGTGCGAAAAGTGTTCTCCACAATCCCGTCGGGAAGCGGAAACAACCCCATGCTGCGTAGGCTTCGGATGCTTATATGCCCAGCACAGTGAGACGGGTACCCGATTTGGGGATGCTCTTCAAAAACCGTTGCTTCAATGCCTGCTTTGGCTAAGTTTAAGGCTGCGTATGAGCCGACGGGTCCGCCTCCGATGATTATGGCGTCTGAAGCGGTGCCTGTTGACTGGGTGAGCGCGGTCATCGTAACGTTGTTATTGGACCAGTTCTATTCGGCGTTTCCCACGGGCCAAGGATGAAGTGCGGATTTTGCCGCTTACT
>Ga0187852_1000110_pt1 | contig 87739 bp, 89 predicted proteins | sample June2016WEW_6_40_FD_134511 | JGI IMG/M metagenome (GOLD analysis project Ga0187852, IMG submission 134511) | Peatland microbial communities from SPRUCE experiment site at the Marcell Experimental Forest, Minnesota, USA - June2016WEW_6_40 | ecosystem: Environmental > Terrestrial > Soil > Wetlands... | reverse complement strand
GGGATCGGGGTACCAGGTGGTGCAGTCGTTGGTCGGCCTGGGCTCGGGCCACCTCTACGGGCTGGGCCTCGGTGGCGGCCGCGAGAAGTGGGGCCTCCTACCGAACGCGCACACAGACTTCATCTTCTCGGTCATAGGTGAGGAGGGGGGCCTCGTCGGCACGCTCCTGGTTCTGGCGCTTTTCGCCGGGCTTGCCTGGTACGGCTTTCGCGCCGCGACGCGCGCACCAGACCGCTTCGCGGGACTGCTCGCAGTGGCGTGCACGAGCTGGATCACGGGCCAGGCGGTGATCAACATAGGGGCTGTCATCGGGCTACTGCCCGTGACAGGCATACCGCTGCCGTTCATCTCCTTCGGTGGTTCCTCCTTGGTGATAACGATGGTCGCGGCAGGGATACTGGTGAACATCGCCACTCACGAGCGACTACCTGTCGTCTCAACGCGCTCTTCAACGCGCTCTTCAACGCGCTCTTCAACGCGCTCTTCAACGCGCTCTTCAGCGCGCACGCGACAGGTGGAGCCGACTTCGCATGGAACAAGGTGAGCGAACAAACTCGGACCGAGAGAAGCCGGTTGGCGCCCTCGCCAAGGGACGCCGCCGGTGGGGCGGTTCGGTGAGCCTTCGCCGTTTCGCCCTTGTTGCCGGGGGTGGAACGGGTGGCCATGTCATCCCGGCAGTGGCGGTGGCGCGCGCGTTGAACGCGAAGCTCGGACCCGAAGCGGTTGAGCTTGTGGGCTCGCGGCGCGGCCTCGACTCGCAGCTGGCGCGTGACAAAGGGCTACCCGTCACCCTCCTACCGGGCCGTGGTTTTTCCAGGCGGGCCTCCGCGCGGGCTGTAGTACAGAATCTGGCTGCGCTCAGCGAGCTCTTCGTGGCCGGGGTTCTCGCAGTGGTGGTCGTGGTTCGACGCCGCCCGGCCGTGGTCGTGGCGATGGGCGGTTACGCCTGTGTGCCTGCCGCGATCGCCGCAGTGGTGCTCGGAGTGCCGCTCGTGCTGGTGAACGTCGACGCGGTTCCGGGCGCGGCGAACCGACTGGTGGGCAAGTTCGCCCGGGTGGCGGCGGTGGCGTTCGAAGGCACGGCGCTTCCGCGCGCCGTGGTCACGGGCGCGCCCGTGCGCGAGGAGGTGTTGGCCGGGGCGCGACCGGATGCCCCGGCGCGCCGAGGTGCGAGACAGGAGCTGGGGATTCCCCCTGATCGGCATGTCGTGGCTGCGGTGGGAGGTTCGCTCGGAGCCAGGAGGTTGAACGAGGCGGTGCTCGGGCTCGCCACGATCTGGGAGAAGCGCTCGGACTTGGCCATCTACCACGTGGTGGGCACCCGTGACGCGAGTTGGGCAATGCAGCTGAAGCCTGAGATGTCGAGCGAAGCGCTGTGGTACAGACAGGTGGCCTACGAGGAGCGCATGGAGCTCTTCTATCAGGCGGCAGACGTAGTCGTCTGTCGCGCGGGTGCCAACACTGTGGCGGAGCTCACCGTCGTGGGGGTGCCGGCGGTCGTGGTGCCCCTCCCCGGCGCCCCCGGTGACCACCAGGCTGCCAACGCGGCCGTACTCGAACGCGCAGGGGCCGCAGTGGTGGTCGAGGACAGCGCCTGCACTCCTGAGCAGCTCGTCATCGAGCTCGATCGTCTCCTGGTCGCTCCGGAGCTGATGGACACCATGAGGCGCGCCGCCGCGCAGCTCGGACGCCCCGACGCGCTGTCTGCGGTCGTGGCCGTCGTCGAGGCGCAGGCCCGGCCAGAAGGCATAGGGATCTTTCGGAAGGCCCTGAGCAACCGAGCTCGCAAGCGACAGACCGGCAGAGCGAAATGAGCACGGGCGTCGTGGGGTCGCAGCGTTCGGAGCTGTCGGTGTTGTCGGTCAAACGGCGGATCCACGTCGTGGGCGTGGGCGGTGCCGGGATGAGCGCGATTGCATCCGTGCTGGCTGCCATGGGTCACCAGGTCAGCGGCAGTGACCTCAAGGCTTCCTCGGCTTCGCAGCGGTTGGTCGCCGCCGGGGTGAGCGTCTTCGTGGGGCACGACGCCGCCCACCTTGGCGATGCCGAGCTCATCACCATGTCCACGGCGATCCCTGAGTCGAACCCCGAAGTCGCAGAGGCTCGTCGGCGCGGTCTGTCGGTGTTGTCGCGCGCACAGATGTTGGCGGAGATCTGCGCCTCGCGCCGGTGCGTGGCGGTGTCGGGAACGCACGGGAAGACCACGACTACTTCGATGTTGGCGCTCATCTTGGTCGAAGCGGGCCTGCGGCCAAGCTTCGTGATCGGGGGAGACGTGAACGAGATCGGCACGAACGCGGTCTGGGACTCGGGGCAGTGGCTGGTGGTGGAAGCTGACGAGAGTGACGGCACTCTCAATTTCCTCGATCCCGAGGTCGCGGTGGTGACGAATGTGGAGCCTGACCATCTCGACCGCTACGGCACCTTCGAAGAGCTCGTGGCGGCATTCGACGAGTTCTGCACTGGCCGGTCGGGCGGTGTCGTCGCCGGATCCGACGATGTCGTGGCCTTGGAGCTGGGGCGGCGCCATGGCGCAGATCTCGTGGGGTGCTCACAAGCAGCCACGTGGCGCATCGAGAAGCAGATTGTCGGCGCGGCGGGTGTGTCGTTCGATCTGCGCCATGGCGAAGAGGTCTTGGGGCGCCTCGCGCTGCCTGTGATCGGCGCCAACATTGCCAACAACGCCGCAGTGGCCGCAGTGACCGCGATGAAGGTGGGGGCCCCTTTCGAAGCGGTGACAAGAGCGCTCGCCCGTTTCGCCGGGGTGGCGCGTCGCTTCGAGCTGCGAGGCGAGACGCGCGGTGTGCGCTTCGTCGACGATTACGCTCACTTGCCGACAGAGGTGAGCTCGGTGATAAAAGCTGCCCGGGCGCTCGAGATGCGGCGGTTGGTGGTGGTCTTCCAACCCCATCGCTACAGCCGCATCGCTGCACTTGGGGCGCAGTTCGCCGACGCGTTCAGCGGCGCGGACCTGGTGCTCGTCACAGACGTCTTTCCAGCGGGGGAGAAGCCTCTTCCCGGTGTCACGGGGCGCCTGGTAGCCGACGCGGCGGCCCGGGCTAATCCGGCCCTAGACGTGGCGTACGTCCAGGGCCGGACCGAGCTGCACGAGCACCTGGCGCGGGCGCTGCGCCCAGGCGACGTGTGCCTCACCCTCGGTGCCGGGGACCTGACCACCCTTCCCGACGAGATGCAGACGGACCCCGCATGGTGAACACATCGGAGGCGAACGGAAAAGTGGGCACGCCAGCTTGCTCCGTGCCGCCCTCCAAGAGGGCCGCGCGGTGAGCGACGCGATGTCACCGCAGGACGGCGACAGGTACCTCGCCGCAGCGATCGAGGCGCTGGTTGGTTCCTTCGGAACACGCGCGGTGCGCGACGCGCCGCTCGGCGCTCGCACGACCTACAGGGTGGGTGGTCGCGCCGCGATGTTGGTCGAGATCGACTCGTTCGAGGACCTGCGTGCGATGCAAAGAGCGCTCGTTGTAGCAGGTGGGCCGGTGCCGGTTCTCATCTTGGGCCAGGGCTCGAACCTGCTCGTCGCAGACGGCGGGTTCTCTGGAGTGGTGGCGAGCCTCGGACGTTGCTTCGACTGGGTGGAGGTGCGAGGCGAGACGGTCCGAGCGGGGGGGGCTACCAAGCTCCCGGTGGTGGCCCGCAGGTCCGTCGCCGCGGGGCTTTGCGGGCTGGAGTGGGCGGTGGGGGTGCCAGGATCCGTCGGAGGGGCGCTTCGGATGAACGCAGGTGGCCACGGCTCGGACACCGCCGCAGTGCTTGATTGCTACCGGTCGCTCGACCTCATCGACGGGGTGGATGCCGAGCACAGCGCGAAACGGCTCGGATTCGGCTACCGGCACTCGGCATTGTCTGCGGGTGAGGTGGTGCTCTGGGCGCAGTTCGCGCTCGCTCGAGGGGACACAGGTCGCGCCCAGACGGCTCTGGCAGAGGTGGTGGGGTGGCGTCGTACGCATCAGCCAGGAGGTTCCAACGCGGGATCGGTGTTCATGAACCCTCCTTGTGACTCGGCTGGAAGGCTGGTCGAGGAGGCAGGCCTCAGAGGGTTTCGGATGGGAAGCGCCCGGGTCTCGGAGAAGCACGCCAACTTCATCCAGGCCGACGAGGGCGGTTCCGGCGACGACGTGCGCAGGCTCTTGGAGCACGTGCGCACGGAGGTTGCCCGACGAACAGGCGTCGTCCTGACCACGGAGGTCCAATTGCTGGGCTTCGAGGACAGTCCCCTGACCCTGGTCCACGCCGGTGCCTGAGGGACGCGCCGCTCGCTCGCCAGCCAGCGACCGTCCCCGAGGGGCTACCTCCATCTCAGCTAGAGGTAGAGGGTAGAGGACGCGATGGCGCTCACGACGAGAGCCACTAGGGGAGCTCGACCCGCGATGGATCCCAAGATCCGCCAGCGGCGCGTGGTGGTTACCCGCCAGCGAGGACGGCGCCGCCTTCGCGTTCTGATCGTAGGGTCGTGCGTGCTGGCCGTTGGTGCCGGCGCCTTCCTCATGCTTCACACGGGTCTTTTCTCCGCTCGCCATGTGACGGTTCGGGGGGCTCACCACACACCGGTGGCAACGGTCGTGGCGGTGGCCGGCCTGACGAGACACCCTCCGCTGTTGGACGTGGACCCTGGGCGCGCTACAGCTCGTCTCGAGAAGCTCCCATGGGTGCAAAGCGCTGTCGTGGAGCGTCACTGGCCCGACTCCGTGAGCATCGTTGTCACCGAGCGCGTGCCGGTCGCCGCGGTGGCGCTGCGTGCGGGCGACGTGGCGATCGTCGACGGCTCCGGGCGGGTGCTGGCGCACGGACCCGACGCCCCGGCAGGAACGGTGGCGCTCGTCGTACCTGTGGCGGCGGGACGGCCGGGTTCGGTCCTCGCGAACGTGGCGAGGGGCGCGCTGGTAGTGGCCCGGGACCTTCCGCCCCCGCTCAAGTCGCGGGTGAGAACGGTGATCGTTGCGACCGGCGGGCGGGTGGTTCTCGACCTCGGTGGTGGGCTGCAAGCCACGCTAGGGCCTCCCTCAGGGCTCGGTGCCAAGTTCGAGGCGTTGGAGAGCCTGCTGGCCGGGACACCTCTCACAGGGCCGGGCATGATCGACCTCACGGTCCCCGAAGAGCCGACAGTGTCCGCGGCGCGTGCGGCGTCAGGCGCGAGCGGCGCCGGCTAGGACCGCTGTCAGGGGACGCGGACCCTCGGTACCATCGTGGCGGGGGCTGCTCAGTTCGACCTGCTTGACCGCTTCACGGGGTGGCCGTATCGTGAGTCAGCCTTCCGCAGCATGAAGTTCTGATCGAGGGTGAGGTCGCTGCTCGGTGCCCGCTCGTCGTAGCCAGAGCACCTAGCGGGGTCCCATAGCGTGGGGTCTTGGGCAATGCCCGTGGTTCGGGTGAACGAGGAGAGTCGATGACCGGTCCGTCGCAGAACAGCTACTTCGCCGTGATCAAGGTCGTCGGTGTGGGCGGCGGCGGAGTGAACGCGGTGAACCGCATGATCGAGTCCGGTCTGAAGGGTGTGGAGTTCATCGCCATGAACACCGACTCCCAGGCGTTGCTCATGAGCGATGCGGACTTGAAGCTGGACATCGGACGCGAGCTCACCCGCGGACTGGGCGCCGGCAGCGATCCCGAGCTGGGGCGGCAGGCCGCCGAGGAGCACCGTGGCGAGATCGAGGAAGCGCTCAAAGGTGCCGACATGGTCTTCATCACCGCAGGGAAAGGGGGCGGCACCGGCACCGGCGGCGCGCCGGTGGTGGCAGACATAGCGAAGTCGGTCGGTGTCCTCACCATCGGCGTGGTCACCCGGCCCTTCTCCTTCGAGGGCCGGACGCGTTCGGTACAGGCCGAGGCGGGCATTCAGAACCTGAAGGACAAGGTCGACGCGATCATCATCATTCCGAACGACCGGCTTCTCACGGTGTCGACGGACAAGACGTCGATGGTCAACGCGTTCAAGATGGCAGATGAGGTCCTCTTACAGGGAGTGAAGGGGATCACCGACCTCATCACCATCCCGGGCCAGATCAACACCGACTTCGCCGACGTTCGCATGGTCCTTTCCAACGCGGGAACAGCCATAATGGGCATCGGCCAGGCTTCGGGGGAGGGCAGGGCGGTGAACGCTTCGCGCGGGGCGATCACGAGTCCTCTTCTCGAGTCGTCGATCGAGGGTGCCCGAGGGGTCTTGGTGAACATCGCAGGAAGCCCCGATCTCGGCCTGTTCGAGGTGAACGAGGCGATGGAGATCATCCACGGTGTCGCCCACCCCGACGCCAACATCATCTTCGGCAACGTGATCGACGAGGCGATGGCCGACGACGTGAGGGTCACGGTGATAGCAGCCGGGTTCGAGCGTTGGGAGGAACCCCGCTCAGGTGAGCCTCGGCCCGACGAGCGTAGCCAGGTGCTCGGCGGGGAACCGGCTCGTGCGGAGCATGTGCACGAGGACATCTTCGCCACGCCGGCCGAGGACGAGCTCGGTCTGGGTGACGACGAGTTCGACGTCCCCTCCTTCTTGCGCTGAAAGGGCCCGCGCTGGGCGTGCACCTACCTGGGCCCGGGGGACCCTCCAGGCTCGGCGCCGGCGGCGTTCTGGCGCTTTGGACCGGGCGGGGGGCAGGTGACCAGAGAGCCCTAGGCAAACGCGCTGGCGCTCCCGCACCGGTACCGCGGGGCCTGGTGATGAGGCGTCTGAACCAACAGCACGGCTGCGAGGTGGTGGCCGTCGACGCACCGGCGGTCGGCAGCCTTTGCGTGCCATGGCCTTCGGGTTCCGATGACAGGCTCCCCGATGCCGACGCGGCGGTCTGCAGAGGGCACCGTTCCTGCTTGGCGGTGCTGAGCGCCGACTGCGCCACGGTGGCGCTCGCGTCAGGAGAGGGGGTGTTCGCAGCAGCACACGTCGGATGGCGCGGGCTCGTCGCCGGCGTCCTGGAGCGGGCTCTTCGCGCCATGAGATCGCTCGGCGCCACAGAGGTGTCGGCCGGCATGGGACCGTGCATCCACCCATGCTGCTATCGCTTCGCAACTCCCGAGCTGGACGTGGTGGCGAAGCGTTACGGAGATCAGGTGCGAGCGCTCACCGCTCAGGGAGAACCAGCGCTCGACCTGCCGCAGGCTGTGCGCAGCGCGCTCGCCGTCGGTGAAGCTCAGCTCGTGGTGGACATGGACCGATGTACGGCGTGCGAGAGCGACAGCTTCTCGTACCGTGCCAGGCACGACGAGGAGCGCCAAGCCCTTTATGTGTGGCTGGAGCCAGACCCACCGTGACCCAGCCCCGACCTCGCGCCACACGCGAGGAGCTCGCGCCTCCTGCGCCGCAGGTGGTGGCGGAGCACCTCGAGGCGGTGCGACGACGCATCGAGACCTCCGGGCGAGACCCTGCGCAAGTGACCATCGTGGCTGTGACGAAAGGCTTCAGCCACGCTGCAGTAGCCGCCGCGCTGGCTGCAGGAGTGACGGACATCGGTGAGAACTATGCGGACGAGCTTCTCCACAAAGCCGCCGCGACCTCCGCGACGCCCGAAGGCGCGATCGGTGCGCGCTGGCACTACCTGGGCGTGATCCAGCGCAGGAGGGTCAAGGACCTGGCGCCGGTCGTCGATTGTTGGCAGACCGTCAGCCGCGTCGCAGAGGCTGAGGCGATCGCCGGACGCGCCGGCGCGGCGGAGGTGATGGTGGAGGTGGAGACGACCGGCCTGCCAGGGCGAAACGGTTGCCCGCCGTCGGCGACGCCCGAGCTCGTGGGTGTCTTGCGCGACCTGGGGCTCGAGGTCCGCGGTCTCATGGCCATGGGACCTCCCGGTTTGCCGGAGCTGTCCAGGGAGGCTTTTCGGACCACTGCACGTCTCGCCACCGATCTCGGTCTGCTCGAGCTCTCCATGGGCATGTCCGGCGACCTCGAGGTGGCGCTGGAGGAAGGGGCCACGATCGTACGCGTCGGGCGCGCGCTGTTTGGCGAGCGTGCCCGCCGGGAGAGCTGAAAGGTACGTCCCGTGCGACGAGCGGGTCCCCCTGCTCGGGACCCGAGGCAGTACGCTGTGGCCAGGGAGGCATGTGATGGCAGCTGGTTTCTTCAAGAGGGCCATGGTGTACCTGGGCCTCGTGGACGACGAGTATGAGGACTATGAGGAATATGACCCGCGCGGAGTATCGGTGCCGCGTGGCGTCCACAGGGCGCCCGAACCCGAAGTAGACGAAGAACCCGTCCCTGTCGTTGCCGCGAGCACCATCCGCCCGATGTCGTACGAACGTGCCGGAGTCCAGGTTCCGACGATCACTCCGCGCGCTGTCGTGCGCCCGGTGCCCGCGGAGGTGGGCGCCAGGGTCCATGTGATCGCACCCATGCAATTCGGTGACGCCCGCCAGATTGCCGACAAGCTGGTGTCGAACCAGCCGGTGATCGTCAACCTTCAAGTGGCCAACCGTGAGTTGATGAGGAGGATGATCGACTTCTGCAGCGGCGTGGCCTACGCGCTCAGCGGGAAGATGGAGCGCGTCGCGGACAAAGTGTTCCTCGTGACCCCGTCGAACGTGCAGGTGTCGGCGGAGGAGCGTCAGCGACTCCAGGAGAACGGCCTGCTTCTGCCCTAGAGCGGCCGAGTCCTTATCGCAGCGCCTCAGGCTCTAGGGTTTAGTTCCGTGGTCCGCGAAGTCCTGATCATCGCCTTGGAGGTCTATCTATGGGGCGTCCTGTTTCCTCGGGCGCTTCTCAGCTGGTTCCCGGCCTCGCCCGGCAGCTGGTTGGTGCCTATCAACTCAGCGCTGTACCGGCTGAGTGAGCCTGTCCTGGCTCCGGTTCGACGAGTGATTCCGCCTGCGCGCATGGGGGGGATGGGGCTGGACCTGTCGTTCATCGTGGTTTTTCTCGGCATTCAGGTGGTCGTCATCCCGCTGGTCGCGTCGGTGTGACCCGCCGGGCCCGCCAGCGAGGACGGCGCACCCGGTGAGGGTCGCCGCAGTGACTGCCCTCTTCTGCCGCAAGAGGGCGGTTAGGATCTGGCTGCATGGACAGCCCTAAGGCGAGCCAGCAATCCAGTCTCGACAGTTTGCGAACGGTCGAGTTCCGCCAAACCCTGCGCGGGTACCACATAGGTGATGTGGACGAATACCTCGAGCGTGTTGCCGTTGAGGCGGATGCTCTCCAGGAAAAGCTCCGGGAGTCCAACGAGCGTACGAAGCAAGCCTTGGAGCGTATGGCGCAGCTAGAGCACTTGCTGGCTGAGCAGCGAGAAGAGGCTGCTTCGACCGAGCACGAGGCAAGGCAGAGCGTGCCGGACGAAACGTTGCAACGCACACTGCTACTCGCTCAGAAGTTCTTGGATCAGACGAAGGAGGAAGCCGAGGCTGAGGCCCGTGCGACGGTGTCGAAGGCAGAGGAGCACGCGCGCAGTCTGTTGGTCGATGCTGAGACCCGGGCCCACTCTGTCACAGAGGACGCCGAGTACCAGCTGCGCGAGGAGGTCGAGCATCTCGATGATCTGCGTACGCAGCTTGCCGAAGATGCAGAGAAGCTCGCGCAGCACATCGACGGCGAGCGCAACCGGCTGCGAAGCGCCCTCGTCGAGATGCTCACCTGGGTCGATGATCAGATCCAGCCTGTCGCTTCGGCTCTCGCTAGGCACGAGGAGGGCTCGGACGGCGAGGCCCAGGGGTCAGAGCCGCCACCCTCCGGCGGTGGAGGAAGCAGCCAGAACTCGGCACACGACATGCAACGTACGCCGTCTGCCCAGTCTGCCGGAGGCGCGCGTTAGCTGATTGGTGGTCAGCAGGGCGTCTTTGCAACCTTTATCGAGAGCGAATCCGCCTCGGTCACCTTGAGGCTCACCGCCAAGGTCTGCTCGGCGACGTAAGCGCGGTGAGCCTTCAGCGCGCAGGCCACGTCGGCCAGCGCGGCGATCTGCAGGGTTATGCAATCGGTGACCGCCAGTCCCGCCTCGCGGCGTGCGGCCTGTACCTGTCGCACTACGTCGCGGGCGAGTCCTTCTGACTCGAGCTCTTCGTCCACTTCCGTGTCGAGGATGACGACTGCGGTGTCTGTGGGCAAGGCACGTCCGTTTCGTTCGTCGCGCGGGCGGAGCCTGAGCTCGTACTCGCCGTCTTCGGCCCGCAGGATGATCCCGTCCACCGCGACTCCTTCGTCGACTTCCTGCCATTCACCACGCTTCACCGCCGCGATGACCCGTTGCGTGTCGGGCCCCAGGCGTGGCCCTATGGCAGCCGGCACCAGGGTGATCACGCGCTCGGCCACGATGTCCACGTCGTCGGTGAACGAGACGGACTTCACGTTCAGCTCTTCCTTGATCAGCGCCTCGTACGGGGCGAGCAGGGCGGGGGCGGCGGTGGCGATGGTGAGCCTTCGAAGCGGCAGACGCGAGCGCAGGCCGTGGGCCTTCCTGATGGCATGTGCTGCCGAGCACACCTCGCGCACGAGGTCCATCGAGATCACCAGCTCCGCGTCGACGGGGAGCTCGTCGGGCGTTGGCCAATCGGCCAGGTGCACGCTGCGCTCCCCGGTGAGCCCCCGGTAGATCGACTCGGTGAGGAACGGCAGGAGAGGAGCGGCGACCTTGCACAAGGTGACCAGCACCGTGGAGAGCGTGTCGTAGGCATCCACCTTGTCGGCTTCGAGCGCCCCCGGCCCCTGGCGCGCCCTCCAAAAGCGGTCGCGGCTGCGCCGGATATACCAGTTGTTGACGGCGTCGAGGAAGGAGGTGATCGCCGCGCACGCCCCGTAGAGGTCGTAGACGTCCATGCAGGCTGTGACCTCGCCGACCAGCGAAGCGGTCTTCGCCAGCACATAGCGGTCCAGGACCCCGCTGGCGTCAGTACGCCACCGTCCTCGAATGCCATCGGCGTTGGCATAGAGCGTGAGGAAGTACCAGGCGTTCCAGATCGGGTTGAGGACCTGTCGGCGAACCTCCTCGATGCCCTTTGCATGCACGATCATGTCCTGGCCGCGAAGCACCGCGGAGGATACGAGGAACCAGCGCATGGCGTCGGCTCCCCACATGTCGAACACGGTGTCCGGTTCGGGGTAGTTGCCGAGACGTTTGGACATCTTTCGCCCGTCGTCGCCGAGCACTATGCCGTGGGCCACGCAGTGGTCGAAAGGTGGGCGGTCGAAGAGGGCGACGGAGAGCACGTGGAGCGTGTAGAACCAGCCCCGAGTCTGCCCCACGTATTCCACGATGAAATCTGCGGGGAAGTGGCTCTCGAACCACTCCGCTCGTTCGAAGGGGTAGTGAACCTGGGCGAAGGGCATGGAGCCCGACTCGAACCAGCAGTCGAGGACGTCGTCGACGCGTCGCATCATCGATCGCCCCGTCGGGTCGTCGGGGTTCGGGCGGATGAGCTCGTCGATGGCCGGCCGGTGAAGGTCACGGGGCTGGAAGCCGAAATCGCGCTCGAGCTCCCCCAAGGACCCGTACACGTCCATCCGAGGATAGGCAGGGTCGTCACTCTTCCAGACCGGTATCGGTGCCCCCCAGAAGCGGTTCCTGCTGACGGCCCAGTCACGCGCCCCTTCGAGCCACTTGCCGAACGCGCCATCGCGCACATGGGAGGGAATCCAGTCGATCTTCTGGTTCAGCTCGAGCATGCGGTCCTTAATGGCGGAGACATTGACCAACCACGAGCTGACCGCCTTGTAGATCAGGGGGGTGTCGGTACGCCAGCAATGGGGATAGCTGTGGGTGTAGCGCGTCGCGTCCAGCAGGACACCCGATTCGCGCAAGTCTTCGATCACGTCTTGGTTCGCGTCGAACACGTGCATGCCGGCATAAGGCGGCACGGCGGAGGTGAAGCGCCCCTGGTCGTCGACGGGGCAAACCACCGAGATGCCCGCATCCTTGCAGGCCCAGTAGTCCTCCTCGCCGAACCCCGGTGCGAGATGCACGACTCCGGTGCCCTCCTCGGTGTCGACGAAGTCCGCGGCGAGCACCGAGAAGGCGTTCTCGTGCTCGGAGAAGAACCTAAACAGTGGCCGGAAGCGGCGTCCCACCAGCTGCGCTCCGGCGATCCTGGCAATGGGCTCGGTGTTCCCGAAGAGCTCTGGGTAGGCGCCGACGCGCGCGCTTGCGATGGCAGTCGGCACGCCGAGCACCTCGTGGACGACATACTCGATCTCGGGGCCCACCGCGAGGGCAAGGTTCGACGGCAACGTCCACGGTGTGGTGGTCCAAACGAGCAAGCGCAACGGTCCGTCCACGAGAGCCCCGGCTTCTGTGGGCGCGCGAAGCGGCTCCAGCTCGAAGGCGACGGTGACAGCGGGGTCCTCGCGGGCACGATAAGAGTCGTCCTGGCGCGTCTCGAAATTCGACAGGGGTGTCTCGCACTCCCAGCAGAAAGGCAGCACTCTCTCGCCCTCGTAGAGGAGGCCTTTCTCCCACAGCTGCTTGAACGCCCATATGACGCTCTCCATGTAGGGGAGGTCCATGGTTTTGTAGGAGTCGGCGAAGTCCACCCAGCGGCCCTGGCGGGTCACGTAACGCTCCCAAGCGTCCGTCGTGCGCTGGACGAGATGCTCGCAGTAGCCGTTGAAGCGCTCGATCCCGTACTCGACGATGCCGGCGCGCCCAGCGATCTCCAGCTCCTTCTCGGCCTCCATCTCAGCCGGCAAGCCGTGGCAGTCCCATCCGAAGCGACGCTCGACCCGTCTCCCGCGCATCGTCTGGTATCGGGGAACCACGTCCTTCACGAAGCCGGTGAGCAGGTGCCCGTAGTGCGGGAGGCCGTTGGCGAAAGGCGGTCCATCGTAGAAGACGTATTCGTTCTCCCCTCCGGGCCTGGCAGAGACCGAAGCTTGGAAGGTGGCGTCCTTGGCCCAGAGGTCGAGTACCTGCCCCTCGAGGCGGGGATAGTCGGGCAGCTGGCCGACCTGCGGATAGGGTGCTTCGTCGCTAGGGAGGTGCGACATGGCTCACAGCGTATTCGTCGCAGTGACACCGACTTGTGAAACGGGCCACCGAGATCGAATTGATCGGAGGAGGGGGTCACCGAAGCAGCCGGGGTGTTGCCGCAGCGGCACGGCGACGCTATGGTCACCCAGCTTCTTCGAGCAGGTGGAGGGTAAGGGATGATCGACACCATTGGCAGTCCGGACAGGTGTCCGGGCGCGCTTCGTCTGTGAGCCCCCCGAAGAAAGCGGTCGCGGCTAGAAAGGCCATTTCAAAGCGCGGCCCTGGGGTCGCGAAGAAGGCCGTCGCGGTCAAGACCGCCAAGAAGCGGGGTGCGAAGAAAGCCGTCGCGCCTAGAAAGGCCGTTTCAAAGCACAGCCCTGGGGTCGCGAAGAAGGCTCCTGCGGCGAAGGCAGCGGCACCCAGGACCAGACCCCAAACGGAGAAAACCGCCTCCCGGCCCAAGAAGGCTTACACCGCGAAGGTCCAGACCCGGAAGCCCGAGAGGGCGAAGCCCCAGAAGGCGCCCCAGAAGGCGCCCCAGAAGCCCCGAAATGCGCAGAAGTCCCAAAAGAAGGGGAGAGAGGGCGCCGCCTCGCTGGCCAAGAAGGCTCCTGCGGCGAAGGCACCCAAGATGGCCCAGGAGAGGCAGAAGGACAAGCCTCCGGCACAGGCAAAGAGGGCTCGGGGCTCGACCGAGGGCCCTGAGGCCAAGCGCGCAGGTCCAGGGAGAGCGACCGCTGTTCGGGAGCCCTCCCAGGCGTCGGCACTCGATTCAGCGCCACCTGCGAAGGCCGCGCCACGCGCGAAGGCCGCGCCACGCGCGAAGACCGCGCCACGCGCGAAGGCCGCGCCACGCGCGAAGGCCGCGCCACGCGCGAAGCCGACGCGCGGCCCGTACGCGAACGACGAGAAGTTCCTCGAAGAACAGCGCCGTCTACTCCTTGCAGAACGGATCGTGTACCAGGAGCAGGCGGAAGACCTACGAGCCGAGGCCGAGTCCCTCGCTCTCGAACGTGAGCCCGGTGACGCGCAGTTCGATGAGGAATCCGGTGAGGGTGGAACAGTGGCCGTCGACCGCGAGCGCGACCTGACCTTGTCCGCACAGGCTGTTGCCACGATCGAGGAGATCGACCTTTCGCTGGCTGCAATTGACGCGAAGACCTACGGCACGTGCGAGAATTGCGATCAGCCCATACCCAAGGCCAGGTTGAGGGCGCTTCCTTATGCCCGGTTGTGTGTGGCGTGCAAGAGCAGAGGGCTGCACCGTCGCTGAGCGACGGTGAGCGTCACAGGCACGGCGCTGTGCGCCGCTTGTCCGTGGTGGGCGCCGTCGCCGCGGTGGTGGTGATCGCTGACCAAGTCACGAAGACCTGGGCGGTCCACCGACTGCAACACGGGCCGGTACACCTTGTGTGGAAGCTTGATCTCGAGCTGGAGTTCAACTCCGGGAGCGCATTCAGCCTGGCGCGAGGCTGGGCGCCGATCCTGGCCGCAGTGACCGTGGTGGTGGTGGTCCTGCTGCTCGCGTCCGTTCGGCGAGTGCGGTCGGACCTCCTTGCCGTATCGATCGGTCTCGTGGTAGGCGGCGCGCTCGGCAATCTCGCTGATCGTGTCCTGCGTTCTCACCACGGGGCGGTCGTGGACTTCATCGCCCTCCATTTCTGGCCCACGTTCAACGTCGCCGACACTGCCATCGTCGTCGGCGCGCTGTGGGCGGCCTTTTTGCTTTGGCGCCCGGGCTCGATCAGGGGGAGCCAGTGAACGACGGCAGCCAGCCGGGAGAAATCGAGATTCTGGTGCCGGCCGCGCTCAGTGGAGAGCGCGTGGACAAGACAGTGTCGTTGGTGACGGGCGTGTCGCGCAGTACCGCGGTCGAGCTTCTCGCGCAGGGCCGAGTCGTAGTAGACGGTCGCGTTGTGCGGGTCCGCAGTCTGCGGCTGATTGCCGGCCAACACCTTGCGGTGGACCTCCCACCGTCCGAGGAAGAGACGCCGGCTGCTGATTCCACGGTCCGTTTCGCGGTGGTCCACGAGGACGACTGTCTGATAGTGGTGGATAAGCCTCCGGGTCTCGTAGTACACGGTGGGGCCGGGAACCTCCGGGGAACGCTGGTATGCGGACTGCTGTCGCGCTATCCGGAGTTGGCAGAGTTGCCGCGGGCGGGAGCCGGTGAGGTCCAACGGCCCGGGATCGTGCATCGGCTCGACAAGGGGACCTCCGGGTTGTTGGTCGTGGCGCGCACTGCCGACGCGTACTGGTCGTTGACCCGTCAATTCCGCGAGCACACCGCCGGACGGGAGTACCTAGCACTCGTAGCTGGTTCGGTGTACGACGAAGCAGGAATCGTCGAGGCGCCGATCGGCCGTTCGGCGCGCATGCCGGATCGGATGGCGGTCACCTCGCGCGGGAGAGTGGCGCGCACCGTTTACCAGGTGACGGCCCGGTATGGCGAACCGGTCGTTGCGACGCTGGTGAAGGCGGTGCTCACTACGGGGCGCACGCATCAGGTCCGCGTCCATCTTGCCGCGATAGGTCACCCCGTGATCGGAGACGACCGCTATGGCGGGTCTGCAAGCCGTCCGGTGGTCCTGCGTGACGCGATGAGCCACGGCCGGTTCTTCCTTCACGCGCACAGACTCGAGTTCGAGCATCCGGCAGGCGGGCGAACCGCCTGGACCTCCGCTCTGCCCTCGGACCTGACCGATGTCCTCGACCGACTGAGCCCGCTCTAGGAGCCCCGCGGGCTCAAGAATGGGACGGGCGGCTCAGGAATGGGACGGGCGGATCAAGCCGCGCGGTGGGCGTCCTCGATCGTCGGAAGCGTGGCCAGATGTTGTAGGGCACGTGCTTCTGCCTGTCGGGCCCGGCGTACGCCGATCCCTAGCCGGGAAGCTGTGGCTTGCAGCGACGCTGGGGTGCCCCCATCCAGCCCGAAGCGGATGCGCAACACGTCGCGCTCCACCGGCTCGAGGCCTTCGACGGCCTCGAGGACCCGGTCCAGCACGAGCCGGCGCTCCACTTCGTCCTCGAAGTGGTTCTGGTCCCCGGCCACCAGGTCTCCGAGCGCAGTACCCGCCTCTGCTGCCGCGGGTTGGTCGAGGCTCGCGACCACCCGGGCCGCGCCCTTCAAGGCCTCGAGCGCGTCGGTGTCGAGGCCGCTCGCTTCTGCGACCTCTTCGGGCGTGGGGTCCCGCTGTAGCTCGGCGGTGAGCTCCCACGTGAGACGGTCCGCACGTTGAGACTGCTCGGCGACCTCCATCGGCACACGGATCGTGTTCCCGTGCTGTTGGACGGCACGCTGCAGCGCCTGGCGGATCCACCATGTGGCATAGGTGGAGAACCGGAAACCGCGCCGCCAATCGAATTTGTCGACGGCCCGCATAAGACCGAATGCGCCCTCTTGGACTAGGTCCGCGAAGTCGACGCCGCGGTCTTGGTACCTGCGAGCCCAGTGGACCACCAGCCGTAGGTTCGCCGCGATCATCCTCGCGCGCGCCTCCTCGTCTCCCTCGGCCACCCGCTTGGCCAGCTCTACCTGCTCATCGGGATCTGGAAGCGGGTGCCGGTCGAGGTCTTCGAGGAAGAGGCGGATGCTGTCGCTGGTGCTCATCATCGTCGAACTGGCCATCTTCGTCCCTCGGTCTGGTCTTCCGCGCCATGGACAACACTCAGGTGGTCCAGGTCATTCCTGGTGGCGACCCGGACTTTTCGTCCATTGAGCCGGACTTTTCGTCCATGTAGGGGGCAAAGCGGACGAGCCCGGCCAGGCACCGGGCTTCCACCACGCGAAGCGGCCGACCGCTACGACACATGCCCGCCGGCCAGCTGGGACCTGCCCGCGCATTGTCTTGGTATTGGGGGGGCCTTGGGCTTGGGGCGCGTGGCTGGTTCTTTCCGCGGGGTTGCGTTGTCAAGATCGGGGTGCTGCGATTCTGCGAATGCCTACCGAATCGTTGTCAGGACCGGGCGAGTCCGATGCGGCCGTGCAAGTGCCTGGTGCGGCGCCTCCCGGCAGGGCGCGAGGCCGTCTGGTGGTGGCGCGTCACGGAGCAACCTCATGGAGCAAGGGGGGCCGTCACACCGGATCGACCGACGTGCCGCTGGAGGACGAGGGCAGACGCCAAACCACCGAGATCGGGCACAGGCTGGGCGGGCACGATTTCGCCCGGGTGCTCGTGAGCCCGATGTCTCGAGCGCGCGAGACCTGCGCGCTGGCCGGTTTCGGGGGGTCGGCAGAGGTGTGCGATGACCTCCTCGAGTGGGACTACGGAGCTTATGAGGGAAGAACCACGCAGGAGATCCGCGCCGGGCGACCCGACTGGAGCCTTTGGCGGGACGGCGTCGTAGACGGTGAGACGCTGGCGGAGGTGTCCAGGCGCGCTGACCGGGTGGTGGCGCTGGTCAGGTCGAGTGCAGGTGACGTGCTGGCGTTCGCCCATGGACACCTCCTGCGGGTCGTATGCGCCCGGTGGCTGGACCTGGCACCTTCCGAAGCAGCGCGGTTCGTGCTCGACCCTGGGGCGGTCGGCGTGCTCGGTTGGGAGTACGAGGTCGCGGTCGTGATCCGCTGGAACGACGCGAATGAAGACCCTCTGGGCTGAGCTGGCGAACATGGCGACTCGGCCGTCGGCCCTGCGTTCGGCATCGGAGACATTTCGCGAAGACCCTTAGCGAGCTGTCTGTTCGTCGACGTCGCCCTGGGGCTTGCCAGGCTTGCGGTCCAGCGGACGCACGGGGGACATCGTGCCGCCAACTGCGTGCCTGCGAGGACCGGTCCACAGGGCAGGCGGTGCGAACAGGCGGTCGGCGATGACGTAGCTGATGGCCTCATAGTTGATCCTCCAACCGCAAAAGTGGGGCCAGGCGGCCTCAGCGCTGCGCTCGAGAGGCACGCCGGCGCGTTCGAGGCGCCGCACAGCTTCGGCGAACTCGTCGAATGGCAACGAGATCGGGTCTTCGGGGGAAGGATCGGGGTTGAACCCGATGTGCATGACCATGGCTATGTCGCGCAGGCAAGTGAAGCCCATTCGGATGCACAGACGTGCTTCGGCAGGAGCGACCCGTGGGCACAGCGAAAGGTAGAGGGCAGCGGAGTCAAGAACCGCCACGAGACCCACCACCCAGGAGTTCGTCGGGTGAGGAGAACGGAAGTGAAGCAGGGAGGGGTAGGCAGTGTGGCTCTCCGAGACGTCCGCGCACCAGCGTTCCCACTCGTTGTAGAGGCTCGGAAGGTTGCCCTCGATCCCGACCAGATAGTGGCGGGCCAGCAACTCCGGGCCCCAGGGGGGCGTGTCGGCCCGGCTCTCGAGGATGGTCACCAGCGTCTCGCGCCGGTTGAACGCCTCATACAAAGCTGGCAGATAGGCGATCTGCAGGGCGATCACCAGGAGCCCGAAGGCGGATTCTATGAAAGCGACGAGCTCGGGAACGGCACGTGCCTCGGTGGCGAACCCGAGGGTGAACAACGAGGACCCGCTCTCGACGAACGCCCTTCCGAAGGGGATCCTGCCGACTCCCCAGATGACCAGACCGAACCCCCCGAGCCCGACTGTCAGCCACGCGACGAGGCGGCAGAGCATGACGAGAGGCTCGCTTGAGGCGAGGAACCGGTCGCGGGCCTCGTACGAACGGATCCTGCCGGCCACGATTTGCAGGCCTCGTCGGGCCACGACCGCCAATGCCGTGACCGTGCGCCGCCGGATCGGGCGCGGCACGATGAGTGAGCGCATCAAGTCCGACACGTCGCCGACGACCACTACGACACCGGCAACGACCGCCAGCACCTTCAAAGGGGTCACTGGCGCCTGTTCCTGTTCAGTGAAGAGACGGGGCGGGGGCGGATCCCCGGGCGCGACTCACCATGTCTGCAAGTGTGAACGAACCCAGGTGCTCCCGCATGTGCTTCCCCACCTCGGACCAAACGGCGAGAAGTACACATTGCCCCTCGTGCTCGCACGCGCCGTTCTCGTGTGGCCGGCCGAAATCGCCGGCCACGATGGGGCCGTCGACGGCGCTGACGATCTCGCTCAGGGTGATCGCCTCGGCCGGACGCGCCAGAACGTAGCCCCCGCCGACTCCTCGCTTGGAGCGCACCAGCCCGGCACCTTTGAGCGCGAGAAGGATCTGCTCGAGGTAAGGCTGTGGGAGACCGGTGCGGTCGGCGATGTCCCGGACCGAGGTCGGGCTCCGGATGTCGGCATGCAGGGCGAGCGACAGCAGAGCGCGGCTCGCGTAGTCCCCCCGGGTCGAGACCTTCACGACGCGATGCTACCTGGGGGTAGGGGTCGGGATCGTTGGAAGCTGGGTACAGTGCACTGGTTGACCGACACTCCCCTCCGGTACCGGAATCTGCTGTGGTAGCCGACGACAGCTCGCGTCCCGTTGTTCCCGACTATGGCGGGGCCTGCCTGTCGTCGCTGGTCCCTGCCCTCGCCGCGCGCGGCGGGCCCGGCGCTGCGCGCTGGCTTCCCCAGCCTTGCAACGAGGCAAGACAGGTGGTCCTCCTGGTGCTGGACGGGATCGGATGGGAGCAGCTGACCTCGGCACAAGCCTTCACGCCGACATTGTCCGGGGGGACCGGCGGGCCCATCACCTCAGTCGTTCCCACGACCACGGCCACCGCCCTCACTTCGATCACCACCGGACGCACGCCCTCCGAGCACGGTGTCGTCGGCTACCGGATGCGGTTCGCATCTCGAGCAGTGGACCCGAGGGGCGGTCGTCCGGGGGGTGGCGCAGAGGCGAGCGCGCCGCAAAACGGCGACGACGCGGAGGTGCTGAACGTCTTGCGATGGCGCACCGGGCGAGGTGACATGCGACGTGTGATGCCCGCGACGCAGTTCCAGACGATTCCCCCGTTCGCAGGGGTCCGCGCGCCAGCAGTGACGCGCTCGGAGTTTGCGGCCACGGGGTTCACCGCACTTCATCTGGCAGGGGCAAGGCTCGTCGGTTGGGCACTGCCCTCCGATTTGGTCGTACAGGTGCGCCATCTGCTGGCTTCGGGGGAGCCTTTCGTCTACGCGTATTACGACGGGTTGGACAAGGTCGCCCACACTTACGGCCTGGGTGAGTTCTACGAACAGGAGTTGCGCGCGGTCGACAGGTGGGTGGGCGACCTGGTTGAGTCGCTGCCAGCGGGGAGCGCGCTCGTCGTCACGTCGGACCACGGGCAGGTGGAGGTGGGAGGTGCGGTCCACGTGCCGAGCGCGGAGCTCCTCGAGCACGTGCAGATGCTGTCGGGAGAGGGTCGTTTTCGCTGGCTCCACGCGCGGTCGGGAGCCGAGGGCGATCTCCTGTCGGCGGCAATCGAGGTGCACGGTAACGAGGCGTGGGTTCGCAGCCGGGAGGAAATCGTGGAGGCGGGCTGGTTCGGAGGGCCGTTGGCACCGTCCGTGGCGGCCCGCCTAGGCGACGTCGCTCTGGTCGCGCGCCAGGCGGTCGCGTTCTTGGATCCGGCAGACACCGGAGAGACGCGCCTTGCCGCGCGCCACGGGTCGCTCACCTCGGCCGAGATGTACGTGCCGTTGATCGCATGGGCGGCTGACTGACTCCGCCGTGTCAAGGTGGTGCAGTCACAGAGGCTCAAGGTGGTGCAGTCGCAGACGTTTTGGGAGGACCTCCATATGACGCAGGACGCACGTCGACCGGGCGATCGTGAGAGACCCGACACAGTGATGGCGGAGGCGGGGAACCGCCTCTCGGGTGTGCTCGCTCGCCCGGGACGGCCGGGGACCGACCAAGGGCCTGAGCCAGATCAAGCAGATCAGGACGAGATGGAGGAGTCGGTCCAGCAGCCGGCAAAGGTCATGCGGATCGGCTCTATGGTGAAGCAGCTGCTCGACGAGGTACGCAGTGCGAACCTCGACGAGGCCTCTCGCAGCAGACTGCGTGAGATCTACGAGCTGTCCATCCGTGAGCTGGCGGGGGCCCTGAGCCCGGACCTGGCGGAGGAGCTCGACCGCATGGCGCTTCCTTTCGACGAGTCCGCCCCCTCCGAGGCCGAGCTGCGCGTCGCCCAGGCGCAGCTGGTCGGATGGCTCGAGGGGCTGTTCCACGGGATCCAGGCGACTCTCTTGGCTCAGCAGATGGCGGCCCGCGCGCAACTTGACCAGATGCGCCAGCGGGGACTGCCCCCGGGCCTCGGACCGGCGGGCGAGGACGGGCCCCCGGACCGGCCTGGCACCTACCTTTGAGAAGGGGGTCTCGGCCACTGCCGGGAGGGCGGCCGGTGCGCTATCGTCGAATGACACAGATGTAGTTCTCCACAGGGTGGGCACGCCTTGTGGAGAACAAGCTCGAGGTGGGTGCTGACCAGGAGCTGTCGCCTACGAATCGGATGTCGAGGAGGAGCGGCGCATGGCCACGGATGGATCGTTCGTCCATCTGCACACCCATACCGAGTACTCGATGCTCGACGGCGCCTCACGGATCGCGGACCTGGTAGAGGCGGCACGAGACGACGGGCAGCCCGCCCTCGGGATCACCGACCACGGGAACATGTACGGGGTCCTGGATTTCTACGCGCGCTGCCGGGCAGAGGGCCTGAACCCGATCATCGGTACCGAGGCGTACATGGCTGGCGAGTCACGACACGAGCGCCCCGTACGACGCGGGAAGATCGACGACACCGGAGGCGACATCGAAGGAGGCCACAAGCTCTACTACCACCTGACGCTCCTGGCCGAGACGACCACTGGCTACCGCAACCTCATGAAGCTCTCGTCGGCTGCGTACCTCGAGGGCTACTACTACAAGGCGCGCGTCGACTGGGAACTGCTCGAGCGTCACCGAGAAGGCCTGATCGCCATGACTGGATGCCTCGGGGGCCTCGTGCCGCAGTCGTTGCTCTTCGGCGACGAGGAGCGGGCGTTCAAGGTGGCCGGGCGCCTTCAGGACATCTTCGGGCGTGACTCGCTTTTCGTGGAGCTCCAGGACCATGGGCTCGCCGAACAACGACGCACGACCCCGGGCCTCCTCGAAATTGCCCGGCGCCTGCAAGCCCCGCTGCTCGCAACCAACGACAGCCATTACACGCACCGTAGCGACGCTGTTGCCCACGACGCTCTGTTGTGCGTCCAGACGGGCGCGACCATCGACGACCCGAAGAGGTTCAAGTTCGAGGGGGAGGAACATTTCCTGAAATCCGCTTCGCAGATGCGGAGCCTTTTCTCCGAGATCCCCGAGGCCTGCGACAACACGCTCCTGGTGGCGGAGCGCGCCAACGTCGAGATCTCCTTCGGAGTTAACGCCCTTCCGGAGTTCCCCGTGCCCTCTGGCTTTTCTGGTGAGAGCTACGAGCAGCGAGCCGACGCGTACCTGCGCCAGCTCACCTTCGAGGCTGCGGAGTACCGCTACGGCGCACCGGTCGAGACCGTCGTCGGCGAACGTCTCGACTACGAGCTGAGGGTGATAGCCAGCATGGGGTTCTCCGCCTACTTCCTCGTGGTGTGGGACCTGATCCGACACGCTCGCGAAAGCGGGATCCGGGTAGGCCCGGGACGGGGGTCGGCGGCGGGCTGTTGCGTGGCGTACTGCCTCGGCATCGTGGACATCGACCCCATCCACAACGACCTGCTGTTCGAACGGTTCTTGAACCCGGGTCGAAAGCAGATGCCCGATATCGACATGGATTTCGACGAGCGGTTCAGGGCCGAGATGATCCGCTATGCCACCGAGCGCTACGGAGCCGACCACGTGGCGCAGATCGTGACGTTCTCCACGATCAAGGCCCGTGCGGCCGTTCGCGACGCGGCACGTGTCCTCGGCTACCCCTATCTGGTGGGTGACCGGATCGCCAAGGCCATGCCCCCTCTGGTCATGGGGCGCGACACTCCGCTGTGGGCGTGCCTCGAGCGTTCGGAGGGTTATGAGGACGGCTTTGCCGCAGCGCAGGGCCTGCGTGAGATGTACGGAGCCGACGACGAGGCGCGGCGAGTTATCGATGTGGCCAAGGGGTTGGAGGGCCTGCGCAGACAGGACGGAATCCACGCTGCGGCCGTCGTGATCACGAAGGACCCGCTCACCGAGTACCTACCGGTGCAGCGCAAGCCGGAGAACGGCCAGGACCCTGCGCAAGCCCCTGTGGTGACGCAGTACGAGATGCACGGGGTCGAGCAGCTGGGCTTGCTGAAGATGGACTTCTTGGGCCTTCGGAACCTTTCGGTGATCGAACGGGCATTGGACCTGGTGGAGCGGACCGACGGTAAGAGGCCTGAAATCGACGCGCTGGCGCTCGACGATCCTGGGACCTTCGCCATGCTTCGGTCGGGCCAGTCGATCGGCGTTTTCCAGCTTGAGGGTGGGCCCATGCGATCGCTCATGCGCGCATTGGCTCCCACCGGCTTCGACGACATCGCTGCACTGGTTGCTCTTTATCGCCCCGGTCCCATGGCAGCGAACATGCATCGTGACTATGCCGACCGTAAGAACGGCCGGCAGGCCGTCACCTACCTCCACCCGGACCTCGAGCCGATACTGGCCGACACCTACGGCCTCATGATCTATCAGGAGTCGGTCATGCGTGTCGCACAGCGGATCGCCGGCTACACGCTCGAGGAAGCCGACAACCTCCGAAAGGCCTGCGGCAAGAAGGACCGTGCCCTCATCGCGGCCGAGCGCGAGATGTTCGTCGCCGGCTGCGTTGCTCAGGGGTACACCGAGCAACTCGGTACGAAGCTCTTCGACATCATCGAGCCGTTTGCCGACTACGCGTTCAACAAGTCGCACGCGTACGGCTACGGGCTGGTGGCGTACCAGACAGCGTGGCTGAAGGCGCACCATCCCGTGGAATACCTCGCAGCCCTCCTCACCTCGGTGCGCGACGACAAGGACAAGACAGCGGTCTATCTGGGCGAGTGCAGGATTCTGGGGATCGAGGTGCTCGTTCCCGACGTGAACACGTCATCTGCCGAGTTCACACCCATGGTGGGCACAGATGGAAAACGTCGAATCGTCTTCGGCTTGGCTTCCGTGCGCAACGTGGGCGAGAGCCTGGTCGAGCGCATCGTGAGCGAACGTGACTCCGCTGGCCCGTTTACCGACTTTTACGATTTCTGCCGTCGTGTCGACCCCGTGGTGTTGAACAAGAGGACGGTCGAGTCCCTGGTGAAGTCTGGCGCCTTCGACTCCCTTGGGCATCCTCGCCAGGGCCTGTGCCTGGTGTTCGAGGAGATCAGCGACCGCGTCTTAGAACGCCGACGTGAGGAGGAAGCCGGGATCTCGACCCTGTTCGCATCCATCGACGGGTTCTCTGACGCGCAGAGCGGCTCGGCGACGGGTTACGGCGACGTGCGTGTGCCGATCCCGGACACCGAGTTCACGAAACCCCAGCGCCTCGCGTTCGAGAAGGAGATGCTGGGGTTGTACGTGAGCGACCACCCGCTACGTGGCCTCGAGTCCACACTCTCGCGCATGACCGATTGCTCGATCGCGGACCTGAAGGAGGACGACGGTCCGGCGATCGGAGCTATGGGTCGCGACGGACAGGTGCGATCGGTGGGTGGGGTGGTGACCGCGCTGTCTCGCCGTTACACGAAGCGAGGCGAGCTGATGGCGACCTTTGTCCTAGAGGACCTCCAGGCCTCGATAGAGGTCTTCGTCTTCCCAAAGGTCATGGCGAGTGTGGCGATGGTGCTCGCCGACGATGTGATCTGCTTGGTTCGCGGTCGCGTCGACGTCCGCGACGAGCAGGTCAAGTTGGTGTGCATGGAAGCGTTCCGCCCAGAGCTCGGACTGGAGGGTGCCGGCGGGCTTCGGGTCAAGCTGCCAGTCGCGGCCTTGAGCGACGGAGTGGTTGACCGCCTGAAGCAGCTGTTCAGCGAACACCAGGGAGCCGAGCCGGTCTTCTTGGAGGTGGGACAGACCACCTTGCGGCTTCCGCCGACGTTCAACGTAGACAGCCGTCGTGGGCTCGTAGGTGAGCTTCGGGCCCTGCTCGGGCCGAACGCGATCGTGACTTGACGCGTCTCGGGGCAGGACATTGGGGCTGGTGGACGAGCTGAGGCGAAGCACTCGCGATCCCGTTCGATGTGACCCGAGTGGGAGGGCGACTCCGCGTCCCGTATCCTGGAGCCAGCACCTCCATGGGGCGGACCTGCTCGCCTCGGTGCCGGAGAGCGGATCAGCTGGAGGAACACAGGGCAATGTCGTTTGAGGTCGGGACCAAGGACTGCACAGCGCTGAGCGACGCCGAGCTGGCCGAGATGGCCGACCTGTGTGTCGACCGGGAGCCCGGTTTCGGCATCGGCTTCCTGTCGAAGCAGTGCGAGGAATGGGTCCTTGTCACCCTCACCCGCGAGGGTGACAAGCTACGGGGATACTCCTTTGCCACGCTCGAGCGCATAGGCGGCACCCCGTCGCTGTTGGTCGGGCTGGCCACGGTGGACCGCACAGTGCGCGCCGAGCAGGCTCTTAGGCTTCTGCTCGGCGATCAGTACCGCCGGGCGCTTCTTGCCTTCCCGGACGAAGACGTCCTAGTGGGAACCCGCCTCGCCGCCCCAGAGGGGTACCAGGCCTTCGCCGGCCTCGTCGACGTGGTTCCACGGCCTGGCCACAAAGCCTCCGGCGAGGAACGAGCCTGGGGTCGCCGCCTGGCCAAGCGTTTCGGCGCAGAGGGGCGTATCGACGATCGCACGTTCACACTCGTCGGCGACGGTTCGCCGACCGGTGCCCTGGACCTCGGAGGTCCGAAGGTACGTCCGTCCGACGAAGTCCAGCCCCTGTTCAAGGGGCTCGACCTGAAGCGCGGCGATCGGCTGGTCGTCTTCGGATGGGCGATGGCCGAAGACCTTGCCTCGAGGGCGCTCCCTTCGGGCAAGGCGTCGCGCTGAAGCTCGACTAGCGGAGGGCTTCAAGCACTGAGAGGGCCCAAGCCCAAGAGCGCCGCTGACACCGACCCCTACGGGCGCGGCAGGATCGCGGCGACGATCTTGTAACAGTGGCCGTCGCGCGGGCGACTCAGGGTCACCACGAGGAAGTGCGGTCGGAACCCGAGCTCGCGCGCGAGCTCCTTCCCCGAGAGGCGATCCCGGCGTGACGCCCACAGGGAGGCGACCGCCCGGCGGTCCTCCACAGGCAGCCAGTTGTCGCTGCGTTGCCATCCGAAGCGAGCCCACACGCTGTGGTCTGCGCTGCGGCGGAAAAGCAGTGGCCCGCGACTCGGGACCACCAAGGCCAGAGACGGTCGCATCCCGCCGAACTCCCAGTAGGGGGCCGACATGCCTGGGAAGCCGAGCAGGTGCTGTTCGACCGGGGCCACGAGACGGCGTAGGACCCTGCGCGCCCGTCGCCCGCGCAGAGCTCCGACGGCCTCCGGGGCACCATCGAGCGAAACGGCCTCGGGCTGAGCGAGGTCGTCTCGCTCGGGATCAGCGGCCCAGGTTGCATCGACCACGTCGAACGGAGCGAAGGAGGGAGCGGAGCTCTGCGAGGGATCGACTCGAAGACGAACGAGCGCCCCGGAGCCGAGGTCGACCGCGGCGACGTCCTCTTCGCTGCAGGCGAGCACCATGCAACGGCGGGCGCCGTGTGGCGTGGGGGAAAGGCGTCGCAGATACCTACGTGGGCGCGACAGCGCGTGGCTCGGTTTTCGCTGCGCCGTGGCGGCGCGCTCTCTCTCGGCCATGGGCACCGGATCGCTCACGTTGCGGGCACCGACGCGAAGCGACGACGCGCGAAGTCGCGCTCGGCATCCAGGCGTGCCTGGAGGTCCTCCACTGTGGAGGACGGGGTCTGGCAGGCGTACCGGCGGCACACGTACGCGACGGGATCGCCGCGGCCCTCCCACAGGGGGGAGCTCGTGCGCTCTCCCCACGCGAGCACCTGGTCGGGCTCGTATCGCGACCGCGCGATGGCCAAGAGGTCAGGCCGATCCCCGGCGACGACGACCTCGGTGATCCCGTCGCCGGCGAGGGTGCTGGCGACGACGGCGCCTGCCACCGCGAGCGGCTGGCGGAGTGCCACCGTAAGGAGCCTGTCCAACAGCAGCTCGCCGTTGGCAGTGAGCTGCTCGTCGCCGCACAGCGCTCCCAGCCTCAGAAGAGCGGCTGCGCCTACAGAGGTCGCAGACGGCCTGTCCCCGTCGGTCAGCTCCATCGGTCGCACGACGAGGCGCGGCGCATCGGCTCCTGTGGTGTAGAGCACGACACCGGGCTCGGCGAACAGCGCGAGCATGTCGTGAGCGGTCTCTCGGGCGCGTTCGAGCCACTCGGCCTTGCCTGTGAGCTCTGCCAGGCGTGTGAAGAGATGGACCGCCCATGCGTAGTCGGCGGCGTAGGCGAGATGTCGGGCGTGTCCGTCCTGCCACGACCTAAGCCAACGCCCGTCGTCCGGGCGGCGTAGCTCGGACAGCAGGAACCGGGCGAGCCTGACTGCCGCCTCCGCCCAGTCGTGGCGCCCTGTGGCTCCTGCCGCCTCGGCGAGCGCGGCGCCGAAGGAGGCGTTCCATTCAGTGAGCACCTTGTCGTCGCGTTCGGGACGTACGCGCTCTGCACGGGCGGTGAGCAGGCGCGCGCGCGCGTCTTCCACCTCGCGTGGCCGTTCGAGCCGCTCACCTGGGAGGCGTCGCAAGATGCACCGGCCCTCGAAATTGCCGACATCGGTCGCCCCGTACCAGCGCGAGACGACCGCTCCCGTCTTCGCTCCGAGCACTGTCGAGATCTCGGAGGGTTTCCACAGGTAGAAGCGCCCCTCTTCGCCTTCGGAGTCAGCGTCCTCTGCCGAGCAGAGACCCCCCGATGGAAGTGCCAGATCGCGCAGGACGTAGTCGATCGTCTCCTCCACCACTACGAGCCAACGGGCGTCATGGGTCACTTGCCACGCGTGCAGGTAGGCGCGTACCAGTCCGGCTTGGTCGTACAGCATCTTCTCGAAGTGAGGGACCGTCCAGGTGTTCTCGGTGGCGTAGCGGTGGAAGCCGCCCCCCAGATGGTCGTAGATGCCCCCGGCCGCCATCGCGCCGAGCGTCGTGCTCGCCATGGCCAGCGAGGCCTCTTCGCCGCTCAACCGGTGGTGCTGCAGGCACAGCTCGATGAGCGTGGGATGCGGGAACTTCGGAGCAGAACCGAAGCCACCCCAACGCGCGTCGAACCGAGCCCCGAGCTCCGAGGCGGCGGCAGCGATGAGCCGCGTGGCCTGCTGTGCCGGCTCGGGGACAGCTCGCTTGTCCTGGGCGCGGTCCATTGCGCCGGCGGCGGCTGAGGCACCTTCCTCGTCGGCCGCCCCGGGCCAGGCTGCGGTCACGGCCCTGGCCGTGGTGGGAGCTGGGTCACGAGCCGGTGGGACCACCATGTCGCCGGGCAGCCGTGTGCGTTGCGCTACCGCCTCCAACAGGGCGTTCGCCTGTTGCTCGATCTCGCTGCGCCTGTGTCGCCAGGCGTCGTCCACAGCGTCGAGGACGCGGCGAAACCCGGGCACCCCGGGGAGGTCATGGGGCGGGAAGTAGGTGCCGGCGAAGAACGGCCGGCCGTCGGGTGTCAAGAAGACGGTCATGGGCCATCCGCCACGACCCGAGACGGCCTGCACTGCCTCCATGTAGATTGCGTCGACGTCGGGGCGCTCCTCCCGGTCGACTTTCACCGGCACGAAGCGGCTGTTGAGCTCTTCGGCGATCTGGGTGTCCTCAAAGGACTCGTGCGCCATGACGTGGCACCAGTGGCACGAGGAGTACCCCACCGAGAGCATCACCGGGCGATCAAGTTCGCGCGCCGACGCCAGCGCCTCCTCGCCCCAGGGGTACCAATCGACCGGGTTGTCCGCGTGTTGGCGGAGATAGGGGCTCGTCTCCGAGGCCAGTCTGTTCACTTCGGCGATGCTACGGCGGCGGCGGCTCCCGGCGACAGGTTCCCAGCCCGCGACGGGCGCCCGTCGTGCGATCGTCGTCGGGCCAGGGCACGAAAGACGAGGCGCCTGCACCGCAGTATGTAGGGTCTTGCTGTGGAACTGCGTCTGGACGGAAAGGTCGCCCTGGTCACAGGTGCGTCGCGGGGCATAGGCCGAGCGATCGCCACACGGCTGGCCGAGGCGGGAGCTGACGTGATGATCTCGTCGCGCAAGGCGGATGCTCTCGAAGAGGCGGCTGCCTCCATGGATGGTTCGGACGGGAGCGTGGCGTGGCACGTGGCTAACGCCGGCGATCCCGATGCGGCCGAGGCCTGCGTGGCTGCGACGGTGGAGCGCTTCGGCGCGCTTAACATCCTGGTGAACAATGCTGCGGCGAACCCCTACTTCGGTCTTCTCATGGACCTCGACCTGGGCCGAGCCGACAAGACCGTGCAAGTGAACCAGCGGGCCCTGCTCACCTGGACTCAGTGCGCGTGGCGGGCCTCCATGGCCGATCGAGGTGGGTCTGTGCTGAACCTGTCTTCGGTCGGAGGTCTCTTGGTCGAGCAGGGCATCGGCTGGTACAACGTGACCAAGGCCGCGGTGGCTCACCTCACTCGGCAGATGGCATACGAGCTCGGGCCCTCGGTGAGGGTGAACGCTCTGGCTCCGGGCTTGGTGAAGACCGACTTCGCCCGGGCGTTGTGGGAGCCCGCCGGGGACGCGATCGCCGCACGATTGCCCCTTCGCCGGATCGGAGAACCCGACGACATCGCCAAGGCGGCGCTCTTCCTCGTCTCCGACGCGGCTGATTGGATCACCGGGCACCTGCTCGTAGTGGACGGGGGAGCCACGGTGCTGCCTTCCGGCGGTGTCTAGGCCTCCACCTACCGTGCCCGGGTTCGTCGAAGACCTCCAGTTCAGGAGGCTCTGGCACCAGGCCACCGGTGCCAGCCTCCGCGACAGGCTCGAAAGCGGGCCCATCACCGGGTACATCGGATTCGACCCCACCGCCGACAGCCTTCACGTGGGGCACCTCCTCCAGCTGTGCATGCTCCGCCGCCTACAGCTTGCAGGTCACCGTCCGATCGCCGTGGCCGGTGGGGGGACGGGTCTGATAGGGGATCCGGGAGGAAAGAGCGAAGAGCGTCCTTTGCTCGAAGAGGAGCAGCTGCGAGCGAACCTCGGGTCGATCCGCCTGCAGCTCGAGCGGTTCCTCGACTTCTCGAGTACTCGGTCCACCGGCGCCCTGCTGGTCGACAATGCCGACTGGTTGCGCCATATCGGCCTGGTGGAGTTCCTGCGCGACGTCGGCAAGCACTTCAGCGTGAACGAGATGATCAAACGCGAGTCGGTGACGACCCGTCTCGAGCGGCTCGAGCAGGGCATCACCTTCACCGAGTTCAGCTACATGCTGCTGCAGGCCTACGACTTCTTGCACCTCTTCGACGCGTACGACTGTCGGCTTCAGCTCGGCGGCAGTGACCAGTACGGGAACATCCTCATGGGGGTGGAGCTGGTGCGCAAGGTCCGGCGTGCCGAGGTCTATGGGCTGACCTCGCCGTTGGTGCTCAAGGCGGACGGCACCAAGTTCGGCAAGACCGAGGCGGGGACCGTGTGGCTCGACCCTCGCCGCACCAGCCCGTACCAGCTCTACCAGTTCTTCTTGCGCACCGAGGACGTCGTGGTGCCTGACTACCTCCGGTACTTCACGTTCCTCGACCACGACGCGATCAACTCGCTCGACCAGTCGTGGGTCTCGAACCCAAAACGTCGGACAGCTCAACGGGAGCTGGCGCGCCAGGTGTGCACCTTGGTCCACGGCCAAGCCGAGGCCCGACGAGCGGAGGAAGCTGCCGCGGCGCTGTACTCCCGAAAGATCGTGTCCCTCGACGAGACGACGCTGTTGGAGGTGTGTGCCGAGGCACCCACGACGATCCTCGGGCGCGCGGCGATCGATGACGAAGGGCTTGTCCTCGTCGACGCGATGGTGGGTAGCGGGCTGGCGACCTCCAAGGGCACGGCGCGCACGCTCGTCACGCAGGGAGGGCTCTATGTGAACAATCGCCGGGTCACCGACGTGGACGCGCGCGTCTGTCGTGAGGACCTGCTGTTCGACCGGTACGTCCTGTTGCGGCGGGGGAAGCAGGACTACCACCTGCTTCGCTTCGAGTAGCGTCACGAGACGGGATGCTGCTGGTCGTCCTCTCCGTCGTGGTCGCCCTGGTCGTGCTGGTGCTGGGTGGGCTGAGTCTCTTCGTAGGCGACGGGAGGCGCAACAAGTGACTGGTTGGGTGCTGCCAGTACTCGGTCTGATGCTCGTGCTGGGCGCGTGCGGCAACCCTTACACCGGGAGCACCGTAGGCCAGCAGGTCGAAAGCTGGGCCACGACGTCTCCTGATCCCAAGTTCGCGACAGCGGTGTCGACATTGCAGGCAGACATGCGACGCATAGCCAGGGCCCAGTCCTCTGACGACGAAGGCGTCCTACGGACCGACTGCGACGTGCTCGTCACCGACGCGCTGAGTGCCAACCAGAACCTCCCCACCCCGGACTCCCAGCTGACCAACGTGCTGTCGCGAACGTACGCCTCGGCCGCAAACGCCGGAAGGGACTGCTTGTGTGCAGCCGGTGGCCACACTTGCACGGCGGATTCGCCAGGTAAGGCAAACCTCTTAAGACGTTCGGCCGGCGAGCGCACGGCCGCCGAACGCGGGTTCATCAAGGCCGAAGCTCGCGTGGACGTTCTGGCTGTCGCATCGGGTGGACGGAGATGACCGCCGTGGTTGGTCCTGTGCCGGCCGGGCGCGACCCCGACGAGTACGACCGCTTGCGCCGGCGTGCGCTGTGGATGCTTCCCACCGGCCTCTACGTGCTGGGGACGCGTGTGCGGACGCGGCGGAACCTGATGACCATCAGCTGGGTCACGCAGGTGGCGATCCAACCGAAGCTTCTCGGCGTCGGTGTGGAGCGCGAATCGGTGACCCACGGGCTGCTGTCGGAGAGCGGGGCGTACGCGTTGAGCGTCCTCCCGCGAACCGAGCGTGCCCTGGTGCGCCGGTTCGCCAATTCCGTGAAGGACCAGACGGTCGACGAAGAGACCGGTGCCGGCACCATGGAGGGAGCGGCCGTGCACGCAGAGGCGACGGGCGCGCCGATCCTGGAGGCCGCCGCCGCTTGGCTCGATTGTGAGGTGCGCCACACGCTGGCACTCGGTAGTCACACTTGGTTCGTCGGAGAGGTGGTGGACTGCGGCATAACCAAGGGTGGCGCCAGCTCAGGATCCGAGCCGGCACCGGTCGAGATCCTCCGCATGGAGGACACCCGGATGCGCTACGGGGGCTGAGGGCCGCCTGCACCCTCCTCGGGGCGCAGGTCGATACGCAGGGTGAGGATGCCGTCCTCGAGGGTGACCTCGGCATCTGCGAGCATGGCGAAGTCCATGAAGTCGACCTGGGCCTGCTCGACGAACCTGCGCCGCTCGGGCCCCTCGACCGGGGGGATGCCCCTGCCGCGCACGGCAGCCGCCCGAACCCGAAAACGCTCGGCCATTCCCAGCGCGTCGAACTGCTCGGGCACCGCATACACAGTAACCGGTGGTCGTGGTCCCTGCGCGTGTGTCGGATCTATCGCACCGGCACTAAACTGATTGGACCGCTCGACGCGAGTCATCAAGCAAGCCGACGGAGGGTTCGCCCGTGAAAAAGGGACGGCATCGCCGTTTCGAGGAGGCACGCAGTCTGAAGCGCTCGGTCATGACCGCGCAGAAGCGGTGTGCTGAGTGTGGAGCCGAACCCGACGACGAGCACGCTTCGTGGTGCTTGGCTGAGTCCGACGAGCTGGAGGAGATCCTGGGGACCGTGGCCGACGGACATCGCTCGTTCGACGAAGACGATCCGCTGGCGGACTAGACCGTTCCTCGGCTCCAGGCCTCAGCGCCTACGCACCGCCGGGTGGGGGAGTGCCACGGGCACGGGGTCAGAGGAGCCCTGTCCTGCCTCGCCACTTACTACCGGCCGTGGTGCTGTCGCCTGCGAGCCGTCATTGGCGATCACCTGAGCGGTCACTTGCGCGCGTGCCCGTAAGTACGCCACGGCCCGCTTGTAGATCTTCTTTCCCACCATTGCCACGAGCTCGTCTTCGAGCTCCTGGTACACCGGCCTTCTACCGACAAACGCATCTGGTGCCTCGGTGCACCACCAGTGGAACTCGTGCCCTCCCTTGTTCCAGTCGCGCCGGTCCCACTGGCGGATCACGCTCGTAATATGCCCACCTTCGCCGACCTCGTCGTCGCGCCGCAGTGGTAGCTGCCAGCACACGTCCGGCTTGAGCTCGAGATGCGGTATCGCGCGCTCGACGGCGGCGCGGTGCAACGCGCAGCCAGCACCACCGGGGAAACCCGGGCGGTTGAGGAATATGCACGCGTCGTGCACGAGCCGCGTGGTCAGCTCACCCGAGCGCTTGCGCGCGATCACGGAGGGCTTCTTAGTGCCATTGGGCCTGGCCCGTTCGTAGAATTGCCACTGCTCGGGGGTGAGAGTTGCCGCCGCTGCCTGTACCCTGCGGGCGTCCTTGGCCCCGGTGAAGTGCGCCCCGTAGGAACAACATCCCTGCACCAGCTCGGGCGCAGGACCGGTGAGCACCCCCTGGCACCCACGCCCGTAGATACAGGTCCAGCGACTTTCCAAGAACGTGACATCGAACAGCCAGGTCCGTTCGTAGTCGGGGTCGGGGAAGCTGACCCACTCGTGTGCCCCCTTTGGAACGCCGCGCCACATGTTGTGCAGCGACGACCCCGGTGGACGGGCTCGGGAGCGAGGCTTGGGAGCCCGATTCCCCGCCACAGGTGTGTTCATGGGATCGGGGCACCCAAAGGCGACACGAGCGATGTGCGATCAACGAGCGATGTGCCATCGGCTCGAGCCGTGCCGGCAAGTAGCGATGTGGCACCGAGTTGAGTCTCGGTCGGTTCCGCGCAGCAGAACCATGCTTCGGTGAGGCGTGGGCGCTCGTCGGGAGGGATCGACGAGCTCAGCCAGGACCTGCTCTTCGGCGGACGCTCGGGCGCGATCGGACTAAGGGTGTCGAGCGTCTCGGCACGCACCGCCTCGTACGCCTGGGCCGCCGACCAGCTCTCGGTACCGGCGCGCTCGGCCAGGTGGCCCAGCTTCTGCGCCAAGAGGTCGAGACGCGGGTCGGCGGAGCGCCAGGTCCAGCTGAGGTGCTCGGCGTCGTAAGGGCCCAGAAGCCCGTCCAAGGCGCCCGACGTGAGCAGCAGGGATCCCGGCGGGACGAGCAGGCGGATCGAGTACTGCACTGGGTCGACGTTGCCGACCAGGTCGCAGGCCGAGACGAGATCCAAGAGGTCGACCACGTCCTGAGCGTTCACCCAGGGTGTGAACGGCAGGAAGGAGGGCCGTGGCTCGATACCGGCAGCGCGCAGCACCGCGACAGCTTCGACCTCCTGCGCCGCCGTGTGCCCCTTGGCCAGGTGAGCGAGGATCGTGTCGTTCGTCGACTCGAACGCGCACACCACGAACAGGCAGCCCGATGCGGCGAAGCGCGCCCAGAGGGCGCGGTGCTCCAGCACGTGCTCGACCTTTGCGGTCAAGTCGAAGGTGAGATCCCCGAATGCCTCGTGCATCGCAGAGACGACACGAAGAGCGTGGTGAGGCCCGTTTAGGAAGTCCGGGTCCCCGAACGTGATGTGCCGGGCACCCATCTCGACGAGCTGCGCGACGTCCGCGAGGACCGCATCGATCGCTACCAGACGTGTTCGACCGTCGTAGACGACAGGGACCGGACAGTGGCGACAACGATGGGCACACCCGTGACTGGCCTCGATGTAGCCGGCCAGACGGACCTCTTCGGAGGTGGCAAGGCGGGCGTAACGATCGAGGGGCGGCAACAGGTGACGGGCTGGCAGCCCGAAGCGTCCTCGTCCCAGCTCGACGACGGCGTGCGCGCGGTCATCGGATCCACCTGACGAGTGGGTTCCAGGGGGCGGGGGATTTTCCCCGGGCGGGCGGGTTCGCGGCAGGCGGTCTTCGAGCTCGTCGGCCCAACGCAGGAGACGAGGTTCGTACTCGCCAGCCACCGCCAGGTCGACCACCGGCTCTGTAGCCGCGGCGACGGCTAGCCGAGCGTAGAGGCCGTAGAGGCACAGGGGCATGTGGGGATCGAGCGAACGGATCTGAGCGCACGCGGCCAGAGCAAGGCGACATGCGGTGTGCATGGGAACCGAGCACGCCACCGCGTCGGCCCAGTGCACGGCTTCGACGTCGAAAGGCTCGACCGAGAGATCGAGACATGTCACTTGATGGCCCGCTCGCGTGAGCGCGCCAGCGGGGGATGCTACGTGAAGCGGCTGGTGACCGAGCTCGTAGGTGGAGACGAGCAGGATGCGCACATGAACACGGTAGCGGTCGTAGCGCAGCGCCTCGTGCAATGCGCACGAGCTGGTAGATGTCTCAACCCTCGATGCGCACCTCGAGCAGAGACAGAGCCCTACGCAGCGCCGTCTCTGCGTCCGCCGGGCGCTTGGCGCGAGCGAAGACGAAGCCCAGATAGCGGTTGCCCTCTGGCACCGGCACCACTTCTCGACCCGGCGCGATCGTGATCTGGACGTCGCTCACGCCGGGCACGGCCAGAGCACGAGAGACACCCTCCACTCCCAACAGGGTCCCAGCGCGTGGAATTGGGAGCATCAGCACACCTGACGCGCGGTCCTCGCGTTGAAGTGGGCCCATTGGTGACCCGATGGCGTGGGCGAGGACGAGCTGCTCGAGTGTGCGGCCCGTGGAGAAGGCGAGGGCGCGCGAGCACAGCCCTCCGATCGTGCGTGCCGCTACCTCGATCACCCAGGCCCTTGCGTCTCTAAGGCGAAGCTCCGCGTGCACCGGTCCTTCGCGCAGACCGAGCGCCCGCGTAGCCTTCCGTGTGGCGTCGACCACCGCTTCGATGTCACGGTGCGTGAGCCTCGAGGGCGTGACGTAGATCGTCTCCTCGAAGGCGGGACCGTCGAGAGGGTCCGGCTTGTCGAAGACGGCGAGCACATCCAGAGCGCCGTCATCGAGGAGGCCTTCGAGAGCCACCTCTTGCCCGGGGACGAACCGCTCCACCAACAGTGGGGCCTCCGGGTCGACACCGGCACCGATTGCGATGCGCCGGACGCGCTGCGCGACGGCCGCGGCGCCTTCGAGCGAGTCGGCACGCAACACGCCCTGGCTGGCGGAGAGCGTGGTCGGTTTCACGACGCACGGCAGCCCGACGGTCTTGACGGCCAGAGCGACCTCGGCGGGTCGCGCTCCGGCTGGAATTGTTCCGTAGGTGGGCTGAGGGACCTCGTGCTGCGCCAGGAGGGCGCGCATGGCGAGCTTGTCGCGTGTGGCAGCAACGGCACGAGGCGGGTTGTGGTGCAAACCGAGCCGCTCTGACGCGGCGGCCGCAGCAACGGCCCCCTGGTCGTCCACTGCGACGATCGCGTCGAGGGGGGTGAGCGAGTCGTGCTCGACGATGGCCTTGGCCGCGGCGTCGGGGTCGTCGAGTGGCAGGCGGAGGGCTCTCGTGCCCATCAGCCCGCTCAGCACCTGCGGCTCCTCGCAACCCACCACGACCTCGACGTCAAGGGCCCTCGCCGCTTCGAGGAAATCCGGGGCCCGGTAAGTGGCGGAGGGCATGAGAAGAAGGACACGGGGCACGAACCTATGATGGCGCGCGGAGGTGAGCACACCCGAGGCGAACGGAATTGCCGGGCAGGGCGCCGAAGGCGCCAGCTCGCATCGCCGGAACATCGAATTGGGCGAGTCGAAGAGCCGACCGGGAAGGTGAGTGCCATGGCCGAGGACGACGATTCGCGCACCGACGGCTCGAAGGCGGACGTGACAGTCTCGGTCACGTCCGGGGCGCGCGCCGTCGTGCTCGATGCGCGGGCCCAGGAGACGGATGCTGAGCGCCTGGCGCTGTGGGTCGAGGTGACCGGAGCACGGCAGGGTTCTTACACCTACGACATCTACTTCCAGGCGGCCACCGACGCGGGTTCGAACGACCACGTAACGAGCTCTGACGGCCTCACTGTTGTGGTTCCGGAATCGAGCGCGGCTCGTCTCATCGGTGCGCGTCTTGACTACTCCGACGAAGGCGACGGTGGTCTGGTGATCTTGAACCCGAACACCCCTCCGATCGCCGACACAGGTGCCATTGCGCACGGCGACCTCTCCAGTGACCTAGCCCAGCGCGTGCTGACGGTGCTCGAGCAACAGGTGAATCCGTCGATCGCCATGCACGGAGGGCGTGCCGACCTCGTGGCGGTCGAAGAGGGGGTCGCGTACCTTCGCCTGAGCGGAGGATGCCAGGGCTGCGGCCTGGCAACGGTCACCTTGTCGCAGGGGATCGAGGTCGCGCTGCGGGACTCGGTGCCCGAGATCAGCTCCGTGGTCGACGTGACCGACCACGCAGGCGGTGCGAATCCCTTCTACGAGCCTGCCAAGAAATAGGAGCGTCCGCTCGATGGACGCCTTGGCCATCGGCTTTCTCGCCGCGACAGGTCTGGTCGCCGGGGACGCGTCAGAGATCGCGGTCGAGCGCCTCGGGTCGCGCACCAAGTTCGACAGGCCATGGTGGCGATGCGCCTCTTGCGGGTCTGCAGCGCAGGGCGCGGGGTTGGTGCCGGTGTGGCGCTGTATCCAGCTCAGCAAGAGGTGCTCTGCCTGTGGCTCGCCGGCAGCCCACCCCTGGCGCCCGCTCGTGCTTGCAGTGGTGTGCGCGTGTGTCCTCGGCGCGTTCGCCGCGCGCCTGGGAGACGACGTGGCGCTCGCCCCCTTTGCCCTGCTGGGGATCGCGTTGGTGGCGATCAGCGCGGTGGACTTCGAGCGGTTCCTCATCCCGAACCGAATCGTCTACCCGACGATGGCACTGGTCGCACCGCTGCTGGTCGTATCGTCGGCCGTCGACCACCGCTGGGGCTCGCTGGCACGTGCCGCGATCGCGGCGGCGGCGGCATTTGCCGGATTCCTCGCGGTGCACGTGGCCGTGCCCCGCGGAATGGGGTATGGAGACGTTCGCCTGGCCGGTCTGGTCGGGCTCTGCACTGGATGGCTCGGTCTGGGCCACGCGTTCGTGGCGTTCCTGGCGGCGTTCGTGCTGGGAGCTGTGATCGGGATCGTCGTGATGATCGTGACCGGCGGAGGGCGCAAGACGAGGATTGCGTTCGGCCCGTTCCTCGCCGCAGGGGCGGTCCTGTCGGTGCTGTGGGGCGGACCGCTCGCCCAGGCCCTCTTCCACCGAGGCGGCTGAGCCACAGGAGCTCGCGATCGCGGCGGTAGATTCGATGCGTGCTCCGGTTCTTGACGGCGGGGGAGTCGCACGGGAAGGCCCTCGTGGTGATCGTGGAGGGTTTGCCTGCCGGTCTGTCCGTGACCGTGGACGAGGTCGCCGAGGAGCTTGCCCGGCGCCGTCTGGGCTTCGGCCGAGGCCCGCGGATGCGTTTCGAGGCCGACGAGGTGATGTTGCTCGGCGGCTTGCGTCACGGGAGGACGCTCGGATCTCCAGTGGCGATAGAGATAGCCAACACCGAGTGGGCGAAGTGGGAGGAGGAGATGTCCCCTCACCCCGGAAAGCCACAGAAGGTGTTGACCCGGCCTCGTCCTGGTCACGCTGACCTGGCAGGCATGCAGAAGTACGGTTTTGACGACGCACGAGACGTGCTGGAGCGGGCCTCGGCGCGCGAGACCGCGGCTCGCGTCGCGGCCGGCTGCCTAGCCAAGGCCCTTCTCGGACGTCTCGGCGTGTCCGTGTTGAGCCACGTGGTTGCCATAGGTGGCGAGCAGGTCCAGGGCGACATTCGCCCGGGCCCGGCCGACCTCGCTCTCGTAGACGGTTCGGCCGTGAGGTGCTTCGATCCCGACGCGCAAGCGCGGATGGTGGAGGCGATCAGGGCCGCGGCCAAGGACGGGGACTCACTTGGCGGGGTCGTGGAGGTTCTCGCCTACGGCGTCCCGGTGGGGCTGGGTAGCCACGTCCACTGGGACCGTCGCCTCGACGGGTTGCTCGCCCAGGCGTTCATGAGCGTGAACGCCGTGAAGCAAGTGGAGATCGGCGGTGGGTACGAGGTGACCGCCAGGCGAGGGTCCGAAGCTCACGACGCGATCTCATGGGACTCCGAGGCGTACGAGTACAGGCGCGAGACGCTGCGCGCAGGAGGTATCGAGGGTGGTATGTCCACTGGGGGGACTCTGGCTGCACGCCTCGGTATGAAGCCGCTCGCCACTTTGAGCAGACCCGTCCTGCAAACCGTCGATGTTGTCACCAAACAGGCCACGGTGTCGTTCAAAGAACGCACCGACGTGACGGCCGTGCCGGCGATGGGAGTGGTCGCGGAGGCGATGATGTCTCTGGTGCTGGCGTCCGAAGCGCTCCGGAAGTTCGGCGGGGACTCGGTCGCGGAGCTGGTACGCAATCGCGACGGGTACGTGGACGCTTTGGGTTCCACACCCTCATCGGCACTGTCATCGCGAGCCACAAGCGTGCTAGTCGGTGTTCGAAAAGCGCGAAAAGTCACTGCTCGCAAGGCACCGGGGGCAAGTGCTCGCAAGGCACCGAAGTCCGGTGGCTGAACGCCTACTGCTGGTCGGGATGATGGGGGCAGGGAAGTCCACGGTCGGTCCCTTGGTGGCTCGTCGTCTCGGCTGGTCCTTCATTGACACCGACGAGGAGGTGGAGCACAGCACCGGTCAGGCTGTCTCGGAGCTCTTCACGTCAGGCGGCGAAGCGCTCTTTCGTGATGAGGAGTCGCGAGCCTTGGTTGCCGCACTGGCGGGGAGCTCCGCAGTGGTCGTGTCGGTCGGCGGCGGAGCCGTCTTGGACCCGTCGAACCGGTCGATCCTGTGTCGGTCGGGGCTGGTGGTGTGGTTGCGTGCCAGGCTCGAGACCCTGGCGGAGAGGGTCGGAGACGGGGCCGGCAGACCATTGCTGGCGGGTGTGGGCGCCGGCCGACGCTGCGACCGTGGCGCGCGCACGCGTGACGACTCCAGCAGAGGCTCAGCTCACGAGCGGAACGCGAGCGTTTCCGACGCCCCGCTGCATGCGCTGGTCCGTATAGAGGCCGAGCGTAACCCGCTGTACTGCGAGGTAGCCGACGCGATCGTCGACGTGGACGGGTTGCCGGCAGAACGTGTGGCCGAGCGTGTCGCAGAGCTGGCTCAGCGCGCGGGCGGTCCGTCAGCGCCGTCCGAGGGGGGCCCGACAACGTGATCTCGGTCTCCGTGGATCTTGGAGGGCGCCGTTACGACGTGGCGATCGGTACGGGGGCGAGGCGGCTGTTGTCACAGGTACTTCCCCGCGCTGTGCAGCAGGTGGCCGTCGTCACCCAGGAGGGGATCGGCTTCGATGTGGAGCCAGGCGTGCCGGTACGACGCTTCGAAGTCGCAGATGGTGAGCGCGCAAAGTCTCTCTCGGCGGTCGAGGAGCTGTGCCGCGGCTTTGCCCGCGCCGGGCTGGCTCGCTCGGATGCGGTGGTGGCGGTGGGGGGGGGAGTCGTGAGCGACGTCGCCGGTTTCGCGGCCGCCGTATACCTGCGAGGCGTGCCTCACGTGAACGTGGCCACGACCCTCCTTGCACAGGTGGACGCCGCGATAGGTGGAAAGACAGGTGTGAACCTCGAAGAGGGGAAGAATCTCGTCGGGGCGTTCTGGCAGCCCGTAGCCGTGCTCTGCGACACCGACGCCCTGGAGAGCCTGCCAGCGCGTGAGTGGACCTCGGGGCGTGGCGAGATGGCCAAGTGCGCCTTCTTGGGGAAGCTCCTCGACCGTCCTTCGAACCACCCTTGGTCCGGCGACGAAGGATCGTGGTTGCACGAGCTACCCCTCGAGGAGCAGATCGCCCGCTGTGTTGCGATAAAGGCAGCAGCGGTCAGCGCGGACGAGCGCGAGGGCGACCGCCGGATGTTGCTCAACTACGGGCACACCATGGCTCACGCGCTCGAAGGAGCCCTCATGAGGGCGGGCGGCGACTGTGACGTGCGTCATGGCGAAGCGTTGTCTGTCGGTCTCATGTTCGCCGCCCTGCTGGCACGCCGCCTGGGCCGTATTGACGACGACCGTGTTGCGCTGCACCGCAAGCTGCTCGACAGCTTCGAGCTCCCCACCGAGCTGCCGCCGGGTGTTTCGGCCCGCACGCTCGTGAAATTCATGGCCCGTGACAAAAAGGCGCGCCATGACCTCACCTTGGTCCTCGACGGCCCCGACGGAGTCGAAGTCGTGCCTGGGGTACCGCAGACGGACATCCTCGGTACCCTTGTCGAGATGGGATGTGCCCCGTGAAAGGCGAGAGGGCCGTCGACCCGAGCTGCGAAGGGAAGCTCGTGCTATTTCTTTGCGGACCAAACCTCGACCTTCTCGGGGATCGAGAGCCCGAGATCTACGGGCGCGAGACCCTTGCCGAGCACGTGGCCGCGGCCACCGAGGAGGCAAGTCGCTATGGGCTGGTCCTAGAGCACCACCAGACGAATCACGAGGGCGAGCTCGTCGAGCTGGTGCACGGCGCCTCGGGTAGGGCCGACGCGGTCGTGATCAACGCGGGCGCCTTGACTCACTACTCGTGGTCCTTGCACGACGCCCTCAGCGCCTTCGACGGCGTGGTCGTGGAGGTGCACCTGTCGAACCCCAATGCTCGAGAGCCCTGGCGGCACACCTCAGTGGTGGCCCCGGCGGCCGACGGGACGGTGGCCGGGTTTGGCGGGCTCGGTTACCGCCTTGCCGTGCGCGCCGTGGCAGAGCTGCTCGTCGCAGCGCCGCCCTCGAAGAGGGCCATGCAATGAGCTTCGGCTCGTCTCGGGCTGGCGCGCCCAGACAGCTCGTGCCCATGGAAGTGGCAGGGCGCCTGCCGCGCCTGCGCTCGCTGGTCGACGAGGTCGGCGCAACTGCCTTCCTGGTCACGAACCTCGTGAACGTTCGCTACCTGACGGGGTTCAGTGGTTCGGCGGGGGAGCTGCTCGTGGGCGCCGACGAAGCCCTATTGGTGACAGACGGGCGTTATCGCACCCAGGCGGCAGAACAGCTGAGTGCGGCAGGCATGTCCGACGCGGTCCAGACCTTCGTGGGCAAGGTGCAGGCCCAGCGCGAGCAGATGGCTGCGGCGGTGGGACGCATGGGGGCGTGCAGGGTCGCCCTCGAGGCGCAGAGCGTCACCTGGGGGGCGAAGCGCCGCGTGGGCGAGCTTCTCTCCCCGGCGGAACTGGTGCCTACCGAGGCGATGGTGGAGCAGCTGCGCCAGGTGAAGGACGCCGGCGAGCTGGACAGAATGAAGGCGGCGGCGGCCATCGCGGACGGCGCCCTCGCGGAGGTGCTCGGGATGCTCGGCGAGCACCGCAGCGAGAAGGAGGTGGCCCTGGCGCTCGACACCGCCATGCGTCGTCTCGGTGCTGAGGACCGAGCGTTCGACACGATCGTGGCCTCGGGCCCGAACGCGGCCAAGCCTCATTCGCGTCCCTCGGCGCGTCCTATCGGTCCCGGCGACTGGGTGGTCATCGATTTCGGGGCCACATGTGAGGGATACCGGTCGGACATGAGCCGCACCTTCCGCGTCGGTGGAGGATCGGCCGGCGAGCTGGACAAGGTCTTCGCTGTGGTCGCAGAGGCGCAAGCTTCGGGGGTGGCGAGGGTGAGGGCCGGCGTCGAAGCAGGCGACGTCGATTCCACCTGCCGAGAGCTCATCGCCGAGGCGGGCTGGTCCGAGGCTTTCGAACATGGCACGGGGCACGGTGTCGGTCTCGACGTCCACGAGGCCCCGACGGTCTCGGAGGGGTCGACTGCTATCCTCGCCACGGGCTTCGTCGTCACGGTCGAGCCGGGTGTGTACCTGCCTGGAGTCGGCGGAGTACGCATCGAGGACACGGTGGCAGTGACAGATGACGGCTGCCGGGCGCTCACCGGATTCACCAAGGACCCTGCGGTCCCAACGACATAACGCAACCACACACACGTGCCCAGACAGGAGCCCGCTGCTCGATGGCTGTCACAACCAACGACCTGCGAAACGGGATGACCCTCGCACTGGACGAGGGTCTTTTCACCGTGGTCGAGTTCCAGCACGTGAAGCCTGGCAAGGGTGGCGCTTTTGTGCGAACGAAGCTGAAGAACGTCCGAACCGGGGCCGTGCTCGACCGCACATTCAGGGCCGACGAGCGTGTCGAGCAGGCCATAGTGCAAAAGCACGAGATGCAGTACCTCTACAACGATGGAAGCAGTTACGTGTTCATGGACACGACCTCCTACGACCAGGTTCACGTGGCGCGCGAGACGCTTGGGGACGCGGCGAAGTTCTTGAAGGAAAGCGACAACGCCGTGCTGGAGCTCTACGAGAGCGAGATCGTCGGCGTGGCCCTTCCGGCCGCGGTCGAGCTCCAAGTCACAAATACCGAGCCGGGGCTCCAGGGAGACCGGGTGTCGGGGGCTCGAAAGTCGGCCACATTGGAAACGGGGTTGGTCCTGCAGGTTCCTCTGTTCGTCAACCCTGGTGAGCGCATCAAGGTGGACACCCGCACGGGTCAGTACATCACGCGCGCCTGACCTGGTGCGAGGCTGGCGACCGTGGCAGCTGGGCGCCGCCGACCGGCGCAGGGTGAAGGGTCCCGCCACGAGGCGCGTGAGCAGGCAATGGCACTGCTCTACGAGGCCGAGCTCAAGTCCTTGGAACCCGCCATGTTGCTGGAGGCGCTTCCGGCGACGCCGGATCCGTTCGCTGTGAAGCTGGTCAAAGGGGTCGCCGGTCGTCGCGCGCAAGTCGACTCCCTGGTCGCCGGTACGGCGGTGGGCTGGGAGATCGGGCGCATGCCGATCGTCGACCGCACGATCCTGCGGCTCGCCACCTACGAACTGCTCGACCAACCGGGCACTCCCGTGGCGGTGGTGATCGACGAGGCGGTCGAGTTGGCGAAGGAGTATTCGACAGACGCATCCGGGGCCTTCGTGAACGGGGTCCTATCCCACATCGCCCGTCAGCTTCACCGCTGAGTGCCAGGCGGTTCGAGAACGCGGCGTGTTAGCATGTTCTGACAACCGTGAAGCGGGTCCAGTGAGGCCCGAACGGAACGCGGAGGAGCCCCAGTGGCGGAGCGAGAGCGCAGACTGACCACACCTCGCGGTGGGGTCTTCGTCCCTCGGGTCCAGGTGTTGTCTGCCGAGGATGTCTCGCGGGCCATCACCCGCATCGCCCACGAGATCGTCGAGCGCAACCACGGTCTCTCCGACGTGGTCGTCATAGGGCTGCAGACGGGCGGCGTTCCCCTGGCCAGGCGCCTGGCGCAGGTGCTCGAGGAGATCGAGGGCACTGCCGTCTCCGCCGGCACCTTGGACGTCGCTTTTTATCGCGACGACATCGGCATCCGTCCGGTGCTCCCCGAGGCCGTCACCGACATTCCAGAAGATCTCGCAGGGCGACTGGTGGTGCTGGTGGACGACGTGCTGTTCACCGGCCGAACCGTGCGGGCGGCGCTCAACGCATTGGCGGACTACGGCCGCGCGCGGGCTGTGCAACTCGCGGTCATGGTGGACCGCGGCCATCGCGAGATCCCGATCCGTCCCGACTACGTCGGGAAGAATATGCCGACGCGCATCGACGAGCAGGTGGACGTTAGCCTCGACGGTGTGGTGCTCGGCGACGTGCTCGCCCGATGACGTCTGACCAGGAGGCGGTCGCCGGGAAGCGCAGGGGCGAATCCGGCACTGACACGACTTCTGCCCCGAGCGTTGGTGCACGGCGCCACCTGCTGTCGGTGTCCGACCTTGGTGCCGAGGGCATCGAGGAGGTGTTGCGGGTCGCCGACGCGTTCGTCGAAGTTTCCAAGCGGGACATCCCCAAGGTTCCCGCGCTTCGAGGCAAGACGGTGGTGACACTTTTCGTGGAAGAGTCGACGCGCACGAAGCTGTCGTTCGAGACGGCGGCAAAGCGGCTGTCGGCTGACGTCCTGTCGTTCAACGCGAGCTCGTCTTCGCTGAAGAAAGGCGAGTCGTTGCGCGACACGGTGGAGACGGTCGCCGCGATGGGGGTAGACGCGTTCGTGGTCCGGCACTCCGCTGCCGGTGCTCCCGCGGCGGTGGCCCGTTGGGTAGACACCTGCGTCTTGAACGCTGGCGACGGATGGCACGAGCACCCCACTCAGGCGCTGCTCGACTGTTGCACGATCCGCCAGGTCCTCGCCGAGCGAGATGGCCGCGCACCTGCCGAGACCGGAGTGGAGTGCTTCAAAGGTCTGCGTGTCGCCATTGTCGGTGACGTCCGCCACAGCCGAGTCGCGCGGTCGAGCGTGCTCGCGTTCGGCGCCCTAGGGGCACGGGTGACGCTCGTTGCACCTGGAACACTGCTGCCCCCTGCTGTCGAAGCTTGGCCGGTGGCCGGTGTGTCGCACGACCTCGACGAAGTGCTTCCGCAGACCGACGTGTGCTATCTGCTGCGCCTGCAAGGCGAACGTGGCGCGGGCCGTTTCCTGCCGTCCGTGCGCGAGTACGCGGCCGCCTATGGGCTCAATGCCCGACGCGCGGCGACGTTGGCCGACGGGGCGCTCGTGATGCACCCCGGGCCGATGAACCGCGGTGTGGAGATCGCTGACGAGGTTCCCGACCTTCCCGGCTCGGTGATATTGCGGCAGGTCGCGAATGGTGTAGCGGTGCGCATGGCCGTGTTGTTCATGCTTCTCGGGACGCCACAGGGCAAGAGTCCCGCCGGAGCTCTTGCAGGGCTAGAAGATGCCTGGGAGACGAGCGGTGCCTGAGCCCACCGAAGTGCCACCGGTGACACATCGCGGCGCGGCGCGCGTGCCCGGCACGGTTCCGACCGTGGTGGTCCGCGGCGGGACCGTCATCGACGAGAGTGGACAACGGCGGGCCGACGTTGTGTGCTCGGGTGGCACTGTGAGCGCGGTGGGCGAAGGCCTGGAGGTTCCGAGCGGTGCGACCGTCCTGGATGCCGGGGGTTGCTTGGTGGTGCCAGGGCTGGTCGACTTGCACGTCCACCTGCGCGAGCCGGGGAACGAAGACGCCGAGTGCATCGACACCGGCGCGCGTGCCGCGGCGCTCGGGGGGTTCACGGCGGTCGTGGCCATGCCGAACACGGATCCCCCTCTCGACAATGCAGCGGTCGCTTCGGAAGTGCTGGCGCTCGGAGCCGGCGCCGTCTGCAAGATCGCGGTGGCAGGGACGATCACGGTTGGACGCGCCGGCGAACGTCTCGCCCCGATGGGGGAGCTCGCGGACCTCGGGGTTCGGCTCTTCACCGACGACGGTGCAGGCGTGCAGGACTCCGGTGTCATGCGGCGCGCGTTGGAGTACGCCCGTGGGCTCGGGGTCACTCTGGCCGAGCACTGCGAGGACCGCGCTCTCGCGCCGGGCGCGGCAATGCACGAGGGTGAGTGGTCGAGCCGCTTGGGTGTTCCCGGTGTGCCGGCGGAGGCCGAGGAGCTCATGGTGGCGCGCGACATAGCGCTCGTGCGCTTGACGAAGGGACGGCTGCACCTGTTGCATCTGTCCTCTGCCGGCTCGGTGGCCCTACTTGGCGCGGCCAAGGCGGAAGGACTTGCTGTTACGGGGGAGGTGACGCCCCATCACCTCGCGTTTACCGACGCCGAGCTCGCGGACTACGACACGGCGTTCAAGGTGTACCCGCCGTTGCGTACGGCCGCAGATGTCGCCGCACTTCGCAAGGGGTGCGTCGCCGGGACCGTCGACGCGATCGCCACCGACCATGCGCCGCACCGGCCCGAGGCCAAGGACGTGCCTCTTGCGGACGCCGCCCCGGGGATGCTCGGGCTCGAGACGGCACTCGCTGTCGTGTTGGGCGCGCTGTGCGGTGGTGAGGGGTCGCCGCTGCACATCCCGAGCGGCGAGCAGCTGTCGCGACTGTCCACACGTGACGTCGTGGGCTTGATGTCGTGGCGTCCTGCGCGCATCGCTCAGATGGCACTGTGCCAGGGCGGCGACCAGGGTGGTCCGATCACGCCCGGCGTTCCGGCGAACCTCTGTGTGTTCGACCCGACGGAAAGCTGGGTGGTCGATCCCCTCCGGATGGCCAGCCGCAGCCGAAACACACCGTGGGCGGGTCGGAAGCTCACTGGTCGTGTCCGTCACACGATATGCGCCGGCGAGCCGGTGGTGGTCGGCGCCGAGGCTCAGAGGTGACTACTGCGCCCTCCGGCGCCTCGCGACGGGGCACCGATGGCGCCGGCTCTGGTGGAGGGGGAGATCCTTCGGAGGAACGTCCTCTCGCTCTCCTCGTCCTCGCCGACGGGGAGGTGTTCGAGGGTGAGGCCGTGGGAGCGGCGCCGCCGGACGGCCTGGCTCATGGGGAGCTCGTGTTCAACACGGTGCTCTGCGGATACCAGGAGGTTCTCACCGATCCGAGCTACGCGGGCCAGGTCGTCGCCTTCACCTACCCCCACATCGGCAATTACGGGGTCAACCCATCCGACAACGAGGCGCGCCACCCTTGGTGCCGCGGCATCGTGGTGCGCGACCTCACGTCGCGTTACTCGTCGTGGCGCGCGGCAGGGTCGCTCGAGGAGCTCCTTATCCGAAACGGGATACCGGGGATCTCCGGGGTCGACACGCGCAGGCTCACAAGGCATTTACGCGAAGACGGAGCGATGGGGTGCGCGTTCGGCACCGCGGACTACTGCGAGCTACGCGAAGCGGCAACGGCAGAGCCGGGCACGACCGGGAAGGACCTCGTCTCCGAGGTGACCACCCGAACGCCCTATGAGCTCGGGTCGGGACCGCTGCGGGTGGTGGCCTACGACTTCGGAGTGAAGCAGACCATGCTGCGCAACCTGGGTCGGCTTGCCAGGATCACTGTCGTGCCGGCCTCTTTCCCGGCGGCGGACGCCCTGGACATGGATCCCGACGGCGTGCTCCTGTCGAACGGTCCCGGCGACCCCGCCGCGCTCGGAACCCAGGCCGGCATAATCTCCGAGCTCCTCGGAAAGGTGCCGACATTCGGCATCTGTCTCGGTCACCAATTGCTCGGCGCGGCCCTCGGCGCACGCACCTTCAAGCTTCCGTTCGGGCACCACGGCGGCAACCACCCCGTTCGCCGGCTCGACACCGGCCGAGTCGAGATCACGAGCCAGAACCACAATTACGCGGTCGAAGCCGCTTCGTTGCCCCAACGTGGCGCCAGCGCGACAGAGGTCACCCACGTCAACCTGAACGACGGTGTGGTCGAAGGCTTCCGCTGTGCCGACCTGGCAGCCTTCGGCGTGCAGTACCACCCCGAGGCAGGTCCCGGCCCGCACGACGCGCGCTACCTGTTCGAGGAGTTCCGCAAGCTGATGGGGAAAGAAGTCGAGGTCGACGTCTGATGCCCCGGCGAACCGACATCGAGACGATCCTCGTGATCGGCTCCGGCCCGATCGTGATCGGCCAGGCGTGTGAGTTCGACTACTCGGGTTCTCAGGCGTGCCGAGTGCTCAGCGCCGAGGGATACCGCGTCGTGCTTGCCAACTCGAACCCTGCAACGATCATGACCGATCCGGAGCTGGCGGATCGCACCTACGTGGAGCCTCTCGACGCCGACGTTCTCGCCGCCATAGTCGAACGCGAGAGGCCCGAGGCGATCCTTCCCACCCTGGGGGGCCAGACAGGTCTGAACCTGGCGATGGAGCTCGCGGGTAGCGGGCTGCTCGCGCAGCTCGAGGTGGAGCTCATCGGGGCGAACGCCGAGGCGATCGCCACCGCGGAGGACCGTGACCGGTTCAAGGAGGCCATGGGGGAGATCGGGCTGGAGGTTCCCGCGTCAGGCTTCGCGAGCTCTTTGGACGAGGCGATGGCCGTGGGGCAGGCCGTGGGCTTCCCGCTCATCGTGCGTCCGAGCTTCATCCTCGGGGGGGCGGGCAGCGGTACCGCTCAAGACCGTGAGACCCTTGCCCGGGTGGCGGCGGAAGGGCTCGTCGCCAGCCCCGTGTCACGTGTCCTGATCGAGCGCTCCATACGAGGGTGGAAGGAGTTCGAGCTCGAGGTGATGCGCGATCGTGTGGACAACTGCGTCGTCGTGTGCTCGATCGAGAACCTCGACCCCATGGGAGTTCACACAGGTGATTCCATCACGGTGGCTCCCGCGCAGACTCTCTCCGATGTCGAGTACCAGGCCATGCGAGACGACGCTTTTGCTTGTATCCGGCGCGTCGGGGTAGAGACGGGCGGGTCCAACATCCAATTCGCCGTCGACCCCGCTGACGGCCGGCGCGTGGTGATCGAGATGAACCCGCGTGTCTCGCGCTCTTCCGCGTTGGCGTCGAAGGCGACGGGTTTTCCCATCGCCAAGATCGCTGCGCGCTTGGCGGTCGGCTACACGCTCGATGAGATTGCCAACGACATCACGGGTGTCACGCCCGCGTGCTTCGAGCCCACCATCGACTACGTGGTGACGAAGATTCCGCGCTGGGCGTTCGAGAAGCTTCCCGGGAGTGTCGACCACCTGGGAACACGTATGCAGTCAGTAGGAGAGGTGATGGCGATCGGCCGTACGTTTCCCGAGTCACTGCAGAAGGCAATTCGCTCGCTGGAACAGGGCCGGGCAGGCCTGAACGCGGACCCGGCCGAGGCTGCTTACGAGCTGCTCGACGACGAGGAGCTGATGACGCGGGCGCGCGAGCCGACTCCAGAGCGGGTCTTCCATATGGAGGCTGCTCTGCGGCGCGGTGTCACCCCTGACGCTCTGGCAGAGTCGACGGGCGTCGACCCGTGGTTTGTCCATCAGTTGGGGAGGATCACAGCTGCGCGCCTACGCCTCGAGGCGCTCGCGCGAGCCGGCGGAGGGATCGGGGGGCTCGACCGCAGGACCTGGCGAGACGTGAAACGTCTCGGTTTCTCCGATGCGCAGATCGCTTACCTGTTCTCGGGGCGTGCCGCTGCCGACGCGCAGGGTGCCCACTTCGGCGAGGGCTCACGAGACGGCAATAGCCCCGCCGCTACGGACTCGGTGCTGAATGAGGGACAGGTACGTGCTCGGCGCACCGAGGTGGGTGTGCGGGCCACCTTCAAGACCGTTGACACCTGCAGCGCCGAGTTCGCGGCTCGCACCCCCTATCACTACGCCACTTACGAGGACGAAGACGAGGTGCACCTGGGGGAGCGGCCTCGTGTCGTGATCCTCGGGTCGGGGCCGAACCGCATCGGCCAGGGGATCGAATTCGACTATTGCTGCGTGCACGCGTCGATGGCGCTGCGGGCGGCCGGCTACGAGACCGTCATGGTCAACTGCAATCCCGAGACCGTCTCGACCGACTACGACACGTCGGACCGTCTCTACTTCGAACCGCTCACCGCCGAGGACGTGGCGAACGTGATCGAAGCAGAAAGTGGAGAGGCAGGCAACGGATCTGCGGCCGATGGTGAGCGCTTCGCGGGCGTGATCGTCTCGCTGGGCGGCCAGACGCCGCTCAAGTTGGCGCACGCGATCGACCCGCGGCTCGTGCTCGGCACCTCGCCTTCCTCGATCGACCTGGCAGAGGACCGCGAGCGGTGGAACGCGCTTTGCGAGCGGCTCGGGATCCCCCAACCCGCTGGTGGCACGGCCACGACGGTCGCGGAGGCGTTGGCGGTCGCGGCGAAGGTCGGCTACCCGGTGCTCGTGAGACCGAGCTATGTGCTCGGAGGACGAGCCATGGAGATCGTCTACGACGACGAGCGCCTCGAGCAAGCGGTGTCGGCCCTTTCGGGTTCTTTGAGGAGCGAGGGCGCAGTCTCGGTCGAGCGCCCTGTGCTCGTCGACCGGTTTCTCGAGGACGCGATCGAGGTGGACGTCGACGCGGTGCGCGACGCATCGGGCGAGGTGCTCGTGGCAGGGGTGATGGAGCACGTCGAGGAGGCGGGCGTCCATTCCGGCGACTCGGCGTGCGCGCTGCCGCCGCAGACCCTGCCTCCGCAGGTGGTCGCAGAGCTCGAAGGCCACACGCGCGCGATCGCCGAGTCGCTCGGCGTGATCGGCTTCTTGAACGTGCAGTTCGCCGTGAAGGACGGGAAAGGACACGTCCTGGAGGCCAACCCGCGTGCCAGCCGCACTGTGCCGTTCGTGGCGAAGGCGACGGGCGTTCCTGTGGCCAAGGTGGCGGCTCGGGTGATGCTGGGGGCGACGTTGGCGCAGCTGCGTGAGGAGAAGCTCCTCCAGCTACCTAGCAACGGCCGCTGGGTGAGCGTGAAGGAAGCCGTTCTTCCGTTCAGCCGGTTTCCCGGAGTCGACAGCTTGTTGGGCCCCGAAATGCGCTCGACGGGCGAGGTCATGGGAGTCGGGAGGACCTTCGGGCTCGCGTTTGCGAAGAGCCAGATCGCCGCTGGCACCCGCCTTCCCTCGGCCGGCACGGTCTTTTTGTCCCTGGCGGACAGGGACAAGGCGGCGGGGCTGGGGCCCGCGCGGGTGTTCGCCGCGTTGGGCTTCGAGCTTGCCGGTACGTCCGGGACGGCGGCGTTCTTGGAGTCGAACGGCGTGCATGTGAGGACGGTGGTGGGGAAGGTGGGCGAGATCAGCGCGGCGGACGCGGTCGAGTTGATCTCCTCGGGACAGGTCCAGCTCGTGGTCAACACCCCGCGCGGTCGCGGGCCGCGCGCGGACGGTCTGCACATCCGCTCCACCGCGTTGCTCCACCAGGTGCCATGCCTGACCACCGTGGCCGCGGCGCGCGCCGCGGCCACGGGCATCGCCGACTGGCAGAGACACGGCCTATCGGTCGTCAGCTTGCAAGAGGTGCACGGCGCAGCGAGGCACCGACCGAACAGCCAGGTGCACGGCGCAGCGAGGCACCGACCGGACAGGCAGGTGCACGGCGAATGAGGGCGTGGCCCGTCGCCCAGGTGGACCTGCGCACGCACGTGGGCTCTGTGCTCCTGCCGAACCCCGTGCTCACCGCATCGGGCACTGCGGGTCACGGCGCGGAGCTGGCCGCCTACGTCGACCTCGCCAGCCTGGGCGCCGTCGTGGCGAAGTCGCTTTGTGCCGATCCTTGGCCTGGCAATCCCCCTCCCAGGATCCACGAGACACCTGCCGGCATGCTCAACTCGGTGGGGTTGCAAGGGCCGGGTGTCGCCGCCTGGCTGCGCGACGAGCTTCCAGCGCTCAACGACCGCGGCGCCCGGGTCGTGGCGAGCATCTGGGGGCAGCACGTCGATGACTACGCACGTGCGGCAGAGCTGATCGGAGGAGCACCTGGGGTGGTCGCCGTCGAGGTGAATGTCAGCTGCCCCAACGTCGAGGACAGGAGCCGGATGTTCGCGCACTCGGCACGGGCAACAGCTGATGCTGTGGCAGCAACTGAAGCCTGCGGACTGCCGCGGTGGGCCAAGCTCAGCCCGAATGTCTCTGACTTGTTGGAGGTCGCCGGCGCCGCTCTAGAGGCGGGAGCCGAGGCGCTCGTGCTCGTGAACACGCTCTTGGGCATGGCCGTGGACGTCCGCAGACGCGCGTACGCGCTCGGCTCCGGACCGGGCGGCGGAGGGTTGTCGGGTCCGGCCATCAGGCCCGTCGCGCTGCGCGCGGTGCACGACTGCCGGGCCGCCTTCCCGGGCGCGGGCATCGTCGGCGTGGGCGGTGTGGCGCGAGGCGTGGACGCGGTCGCGATGCTTATGGCCGGCGCAGACGCGTTGGAGGTGGGTACGGCCACCTTCCGCGATCCGCGAGCGCCTGCGAAGGTGCTAGCGGGTCTGGCGCGGTGGTGCCGGTGGCAGGGGGTGGGAAGCGCTCGGTCCCTTGTGGGTGCCGTCCACGACGGAGGCTGCGTGCGAGGCACCGACGATAGACGGCTCACGAGCGACCAGGAACATCGGATTGCTCGAATGCCGAGCCCGCCGGGAGGCGACGGCGATGCCGATCGATGACCCTCGCCAGCGGCTGGCCCTGGCCCTGGACGTCGACGACTTGGTGCTGGCTCTACGCATGGCACGACGGCTGCGGCCGTGGTTTGGCCTGGCGAAGGTGGGTCTCGAGCTTTTCGCCGCCGCAGGTCCTGAGGTAGTCTGCGCGCTCACGGTCGAGGGTTATCGAGTCTTCTTGGATCTGAAGCTCCACGACATACCGACGACGGTGAGGCGTGCCGCGCGAGTCATCGGTGGTCTCGGGGCCACGTATACCACCGTCCACACCACAGGTGGCGAGGAGATGCTCAGGGCGTCGTTACAGGGCATGGCCGAGGGTGCCGCTGCTGCCGGCGCAGGCGTGTCGTCTCCGGGGGTCCTCGGAGTGACCGTGCTCACCAGTGATCGCAGTGCTACGCGCGAGGTGCTCGAGTTCCGGGCTGCGTTGGCGGCGACGACCGGTTGCGCAGGGGTGGTGTGCGCGGCTTCAGATCTCCCGGTCGTGCGCAAGGCGGCACCGGGGCTCTTGACCGTGGTCCCTGGCATTCGCCCGGAAGGTAGCGGAGCCGACGACCAGGCTCGCCCCTCCACTCCAGCGGTGGCACTCGCCTCGGGTGCTGACGTGCTCGTCATCGGACGCGCGGTGACCGCAGCGCCGGACCCCGAGCGTGTTGCCTCGGCCCTTGTGGATGAAGTCGCCGCATCGGCTGCCGACCGGAGGGTATGACCCCCAGCTTGCCAGGGCGCTATGGTGGCTGACATGCCGCAACCTCCTGCACTAACTGCCGAGCAGCGCCAGGCTGCGCTGGACAAGGCCGCCAAGGTCCGCCGCGAAAGAGCCGAGGTGAAAGAGAAGCTCAAGATGGGCTCCGTCACTCTGTCCGAGCTGCTTCGGCGAGCTGATGGAGACGAGACCGTCGGAAAGATGAAGGTGCTGTCGGTCCTCGAGTCACTCCCGGGTCTTGGCAAGGTGAAAGCGCGCCGCCTCATGGAGACCGTGGGGATAAGTGAGAGCCGTCGGTTGCAGGGCCTCGGTGTCAACCAGCGCGAGCAGCTGCTCGCCCACGTCTCGAAGTCCTGATCCTCGTCATCTCGGGCCCTGGTGGGGCGGGGAAGGGGACGGTGGCAGGCCGTCTCGTCGAGCGTGACCCGTCGTTGTGGTTGAGCAGGTCGTGGACGACTCGCGCGCGACGTCACGGTGAGGCACCGGACGCGTACACTTTTGTGGGCCGCAAGACTTTCGAGGAGCACCGGGCCGCGGGCGGCTTCCTCGAGTCAGCCGAATTCCTGGGCCACCTCTACGGGACTCCGATCCCAGACCCTCCCGCATCGAAGGACGTGCTCTTGGAGATCGACCTGCAGGGTGCCCAACAGGTCAAGGCGCTGCACCCCGACGCCCTCGTCGTGCTCCTGTTGCCCCCTTCGGTCGAGGAACAGGCTGAGCGTCTGCGCTACAGGGGTGATGACGCTGGAGCAGCTGCGCGGCGCGTCGCCAAGGCGGCCGAGGAGGAGAGGATCGGCCGGGCCCTGACCCCGTACGTGGTCGTGAACGACGACGTGGACAAGGCTGTCGCCCAGGTGGCCGATATACTCGACCGTCACCGCAAACCACGCGGCGGCCTCCCGGCCCGTACTGCTTCGAACGGGGACCACCGAGACGGCAGTGGTGACTGTTCCGACTGACCGTTTCCGACCGACCGTTTCCGACCGACCCTTAGGAGCCTGATGGCCCAGCGTCGCAGCACGCTTATCGACCCCCCGATCGAGGACCTCTTGGACAAGGTGGACTCGAAGTTCACACTCGTCTCCTTGTCAGCCAAGCGGGCCCGCCAGATCAACTCGTACTACAACCAGCTGGGAGAGGGAATGGGAGTGGTGGTCCCGCCCCAGGTCGCCTCGGTGTCGGGCAAGCCACTCACGATCGCCTTCGAGGAGATCGCCGCGGGAAAAGCGACGTACCACCACTCCAAGCCGGGGGCCGAGGAGGCCGAGAGCGACGAAGCATCCGACGCGACGAGCGAGAGCTCCGTTGCGCAGAGCGCGGTTGCCGAAGATGAAACCGAGCACGAAGAGGGCGGCAAGCTGGTTCGCGGTGCGCCAGGGGACGCGGGTGGCGGTGTGCCCGAGTCTCAGACGGTCGAATAGCACGCGGCGCCCGCCTGGCGCTGCGCGCGAGAAAGGTGGCGATGGCACCTCGGGTGGCGGGCAAGAGAGTCGTCCTCGGCGTGACGGGCGGCATTGCCGCGTACAAGGCGGTGGAGGTATGCCGGCGCCTTGTCGATGCGGGGGTGCACGTGATGCCGGTGCTCACCGACGACGCCCTGCGTTTCGTGGGCGAGGCCACGTTCTCTGCGTTGGCCTCGGAGCGCTGCCGTCACAGCCTTTGGGACGATGCCGAGGCAATCCCCCATATTCGCTTGGGGCAGGTCGCGGACCTGATCGTGGTGGTACCGGCGACCGCAAGGTTCATCGGTTCCTACGCGGGTGGGATCGCAGACGGGCTTCTTCTTGCCACGGTGCTCGCAACGCGCGCTCCGGTCGTCGTGTGCCCTGCCATGCACACCGAGATGTGGGAGCACCTGGCCGTCCAGGAGAACCTGTCGATTCTGGTGCGCCGAGGTGTGCAAGTCGTTCCGCCAGACGAAGGGCGACTGGCCGGCGGGGATGTCGGCGCGGGGCGCATGGCCGAACCGGCCGAGATCGTCCACGCCGTGCTCGGCATGCTCGAGGTCGGTCCTCGCGCTGTAGCGAGGCGACACAAGGACCTTGTAGGAAGACGGGTCCTGGTGAGCGCTGGGGGGACGCGCGAGCCGATCGATCCCGTGCGCTTCATCGGCAATCGCTCTTCGGGAAAGCAAGGGCATGCCATCGCGGATGCTGCATCGGAGCGCGGCGCGCAGGTGGTCCTCGTAACCGCGACAGCAAAGCCAGGGCCGCCGGGAGCGACAGTCGTGCGGGTGGACACTGCCGCAGAGATGCAGGAGGCGCTCTTGGAGCATGCGACGGACGCAGACGTGGTGGTGATGGCGGCCGCAGTCGCAGACTTTCGCCCGAAGGCACCGTCCGGCAGGAAGCTGTCGAGGTCCGAGGGTCTTCATGAGATCGTCTTCGAGCCGACGCCCGACATACTCGCCGAGCTGGGCCGGCGCCGGCGAGAGGGCCAGGTGCTCGTGGGCTTCGCGGCCGAGACGCACGAGGTGGCACAGCGGGCCGCGGCGAAGCTTTCCGCAAAGCGAGCAGACCTGATCGTGGCCAATGACGTATCCGTGCCGGGGGCCGGCTTCGACCATGACACGAATGCCGTGACGATCCTGGCGGTCGACGGCAGCAGCAGGCAGGTGCCTCTGGCGTCGAAACGTGAGGTGGCGGACGCCGTCTTGGATATTGTGGTGGACCGGCTCCTCGACCACGACGCCCCGGCGGGCGGGGACCGGGATCCGAGGAGCGACCTGTGACCGATCACCACACCTTCACGTCCGAATCTGTCACCGAAGGCCATCCCGACAAGATGGCTGACCAGATCTCGGACGCCGTCCTTGACGCCGTCCTTGACGCCGATCCGCGGGGCCGCGTGGCTTGCGAGACCTTGCTCACGACCGGCTTGGTGGTGGTGGCAGGTGAGGTGACTACCAGTTGCTACGTGGACATCGCGCGTCTGGTCCGAGATGTGGTCTGCGATATCGGCTACGACCACGAGGGCAACGGCTTCAACGGTCGAACGTGCGGAGTGATGGTCGCGCTCGACGAGCAGTCGCCCGACATCGCGCAGGGAGTGGACGCCGCGCATGAGGTGCGTAGCGGTTCGGACGGCGAGGACCAGCTGAACGCTCAAGGAGCCGGTGACCAGGGGATGATGTTCGGTTACGCCTGCGACGAGACTCCCGACCTCATGCCGGTGCCGATCTGGTTAGCGCACCGGCTCGCGCAGCGTCTCGCACAGGTGCGCCGGGTTGGTGTGCTTCCGTACCTGCGGCCCGACGGCAAGACACAGGTGAGCGTCATCTACTCCGACGGCCGACCCGTCGCCTTGGACACGATCTTGGTCTCGACCCAGCACGCACCTGGGGTGGACATCGAGACCCTCTTGCTCCCCGATCTGAGCGAGCATGTCATCCACCCCTTGCTCCCACCCGATCTCGACGCTTCGAGGCTCCGGGTGCTCGCCAACCCTACGGGACGCTTCGAGCTGGGAGGCCCGCACGCGGATACGGGGCTCACCGGTCGCAAGATCATCGTGGACACCTACGGCGGGATGGCCCGTCATGGTGGAGGGGCGTTCTCGGGTAAAGACCCTTCGAAGGTGGACCGTTCTGCTGCCTACGCAGCCCGCTGGGTGGCCAAGCACGTGGTGGCGGCCGGAGCTGCCCGACGTTGCGAGCTGCAAGTCGCCTACGCGATCGGAGTCGCACACCCGGTGTCGTTGATGCTGGAGACCTTTGGCACCGAGGTGGTCGACCCCTTGCACATCGAGCAGGCGGTGCGCGAGCTGTTCGACCTTCGTCCCGCTGCAATCGTTCGAGATCTCGACCTGCTGCGACCCATCTACCGGCGCACTGCCGCATACGGCCACTTCGGGCGCAGCGACAAGGAGTTCACCTGGGAGGCGACGCCGAGGGTCGACGACTTGAAGAGCGCGCTCGGCCTATAGAGGCGGTGCCGATAGAGCGAGTCGTTCGCGTGCTGCCCGACGTCGCAGCTGTCCGAAAGACGTTCGACTACACGGTCCCGGGTTCGTTGGACGACCGTGTCCGGGTCGGCACGCAGGTGCGTGTGGTGCTCCACGGCCGTCGCGTGATCGCCTGGGTGGTGGAGGAGGACGTAACCCCGCGGCCTGGGGTCACCCTGCGTCCGATCGAGGCGGTGCGGGGTTGGGGTCCGCCGCCCTCGGTGATGTTGCTCGCCCAGTGGGCCGCCTGGTGGTGGGCGGGTCCGGTCGTCGCGTTCTTGAAGGCGGCTTCGGCCCCGCGGTCGGTCGCGGCCCTGCCGCCGACTCCTGCCACATCTCGTGCTGCTGGTGACGGGCGCCGCGCGCAAGCATCAGGAGGAGCACCGCTGGTTCGATCGGCTCTCTCGCTCTCCGATACGGGGATTCTCTTGGGCGAGACGTTCGATGAGGCGTTCTCCGGCGGTACGGTCGTGGTGCGCCTGGCGCCCGCAGTGGACCTCTACCCCCTCGTCATGGCCGGTGCGGGACTTCTAGAAGGTGCCCCGCAGGGCGCCGGAGTACTCGTCTTGGTCCCAGAGCACGACCGGGCCGGGCGGCTCGCGGCCCGGCTCTCGGGCTCGGGACGACCGGTGGCGTTGTTACCCGAGGACTGGTCGGTCGCCCGCGCCGGTGGATGCGTGGTGGTTGGCACGCGCACGGCTGCGCTCGCTCCGCTGCCGCATCTCGCAGGTGCGCTCGTCCTCGACGCTCACGACGAGGGATACCACGAGCAGCGCGCTCCCACCTGGTGCGCCTGGGAGCTGGTGGCGGAGCGAGCGAGACGCGACGCGGCGCCCTGCGCGCTCGTGTCGCCGTGTCCGACGCTGGACCTGCTTGGTGCAGGAAGGCTTGTCAGATCCTCTCGACGTGCCGAGCGCGAGGGGTGGCCGGCACTAGAGATAGTCGATCGTCGCGGCGACGACCCGCGCACGGGTTTGTTCTCGGAGCGTCTGGTGTCGCTGGTTCGCTCGGCGGGAGAGCGACCGGGGCGGCGGGTGTTGTGCGTGTTGAACCGCACGGGACGGGCGCGCCTGCTGGCGTGCGCCTCTTGCCTCGAGCTTGCTCGTTGCGAGCGCTGCAGCGGGGCACTGGAGCTCACAGAAGACGCTGCTGCGCCCCGGTTGCGTTGCCGGCGCTGTGGCGCCCAGCGCCCCGTGGTCTGCGCGCGGTGCGGCGCGGGGCGCATGCGTGTGCTTCGCGTAGGCGTGTCACGAGCGCGCGAGGAACTCGAAGCTCTCGCCGGAGTAGCTGTGGCCGAGGTGTGGGGTGCGGCTGGCCGGCGAGCGGCCTCTGGGGCGCAGCGACCAAGCGATGGTGCCGATGGGTCGGCGCCGGGCCCCTGGAATGCTCACCGGAGCCGGGGCGAGCTCGGTGCCGCCGTGGTCGTGGGGACCGAGGCGGTGTTGCACCGGGCGGAGGAGGCCGATGCGGTGGCCTTCTTGGACTTCGACGCCGAGCTGCTGGCGCCGAGGATGCGCGCCGCAGAGGAGGCGCTTACCTTGCTGGCGCGCGCCTCTCGGGTGGTGGCGGGGTCTGCGGGTTCGCGGGGCCCCTCGGGTCGTGCCTCGGGCCAGGTGCTCGTACAGACTCGCATGCCTGGACACGAGGTGCTCGCTGCAGCCGTGTCGGCCGATCCCGGGCGTGTGTCGGAGGCTGAGCGCCCGGTGCGCCAGGCGCTGCGGCTCCCCCCGTTCAGCGCGCTGGCGGTGGTCTCTGGCGCGGCCGCCGACGCCTACGGTGAGGCGTTGCGAGAGGCGGCGCCGCGGAGCGTCGAGGTGAGCGGACCCGTCGACGGAAGATGGTCGGTGCGCGCTGAACGGCGCTCAGAGCTGTGTGCTTTGCTCGCCGATGTGAGGCGCCCCTCCGGCCGGCTGCGTGTGGAGGTCGATCCCGTCCGGGTGTGAGATTGCGCCTGAGATGCAGGGGCCACCGGTACGATGACGCGGTGACGATGTACGCGATCCGCACCTACGGCGACCCGGTTCTCCGCCAGAGCGCGCCCGAGGTCACCGAGATTGACAGGCGCCTCAAGATTCTGGCCGACGACATGGTGGCCACGATGTACGAGGCACCGGGGGTGGGTTTGGCTGCTCCGCAGATCGGGGTGCAGAAGCGGCTGTTCGTGTACGACTTGCACGACGAGAAGGGTCCTCGCCACGTCGTCAACCCTAAGATGACAGAGGTACGAGGCGAATGGACCTACGAAGAGGGTTGTCTGTCGGTACCAGGGCTGTCTTGGCCGATCGTCCGGCCAAAGGAGGTCCACCTCACGGGGTTCGACCTCGACGGCAACGAGATCTCCATAGAGGCCGACGAATTCGAGGCCCGCGTCTACCAGCACGAGCTCGATCATCTAGACGGCGTGCTCATCGTTGAGCGGCTTGACCCTGACCAGCGTAAGGAAGCGCTCCGGGTGCTGCGCGCGCGCTCGGTTCCTCTGGCGTTCGAAAGCAATGGCGGTCTGTGAGCCAGGGTGCCGGCCGCCAAGGCGAGAACTGCCACGAGCTCTGAGCGCCTCGGGGGAGCCGAGGGCGCGAAGGGCGCGCCTAGAGCGAGGCTCGCGGGCCCACCTGTAGTTTTCTGACATGGCCCGGCTCGCGTTCCTAGGTTCGCCAGAGGCCGCTGTGCCGGCGCTTCGGGCGCTGATCGAGGCCAGGCACGACGTCGTCGTGGTGGTGAGCCAACCCGACAAGCGGCGGGGTAGGGGAGCAGGGCTGGCGCCTAGCCCGGTCAAGCAGGCCGCCCTCGATACGGGGCTGAGGGTGACGGATCGGATCGAGGACGTGCCCGGCTCGGGTGCAGAACTCGGTGTCGTGGTCGCATACGGACGGATCGTCCCCGCAGCCCTCCTCGAGAGGACTCCCATGCTGAACGCCCATTTCTCGCTTCTGCCACGGTGGCGTGGAGCTGCCCCGGTGGAGCGGGCGATCTTGGCAGGGGACCAGGTCACAGGCGTGAGCATCATGCGCCTGGAGGCCAGTCTCGACACGGGCCCGGTTCTGGCGGTGCGGCGCGAACCCATCTACAACGCTCGGCGCGAGCATGTTTCGGCTTTGACGAAGAGGCTCGCTGTTGTCGCGGGGGAGCTGCTCGTGGAGGTTCTCTGCGGAGGCGTCGCCATGTTGGGACCCGGAAAGTCCCAGGTAGGTGAGGCCACGTACGCGGCAAAGCTCGATCCCGAGGAGCTGCGCCTCGACTTCTCTCGCACCGTGGCAGAGCTCGAGACAATCGTTCGTCTCGACCGCGCGTGGACGACCTTCCGCGGCGAGAGGCTGCGTGTGCTCGACGCGGTGGGGCACGAAGAGCTGGCGCGACCCACCTCGGACAGGTGGGGGGGCTCGCAGGGCTCTTCGCAACCAGAGCCCTCACCGTGCACTCTGCGGGGAACGAGCGTGCAAGCGGCCGACGGCTTGCTCGAGCTGCTCATCGTCCAGCCGGCCGGCCGGCGTCCACAGGCCGCAGCCGAGTGGTTGCGAGGAGCGCGGCCTGCTCCGGGCGAAAGGCTGGGGGAGTGACTCAGGGGCGGGAGGTGACCCTGGGATCGAAGGGCGGTCTTGCGAAGCCGGCCTCGTTAGGCTCGCAATCGATGCTGCGCGTCGCCCCGTCTTTGCTGTCTGCGGATTTCGGAGGCTTGGCCGAGGCGGTCGGCGAGGTGAGCGCGGAGGCAGACTGGCTGCACATCGATGTCATGGATGGCCATTTCGTCCCGAGCTTGACGATCGGCCCACCGGTGGTGAAGTCGTTGCGCTCCCACACGGGGCTCTTCTTCGACTGTCACCTGATGATGACCAACCCCGGAGATTATCTAGAGGCGTTCCGGCACGCCGGGGCCGACGGTTGCACGGTTCATGTCGAGGTCGGAGCAACCGCGGAGCTCCTCGCGCAGGCGAAGGCATTCGGGCTGCGTGCAGGGCTGGCTCTCAACCCCGAGACCCCATACGAGGCCATCGCTCCCTATCTCGCAGAGGCCGACTTGATCCTTTGCATGACTGTGCACCCGGGATTCGCCGGGCAACGTTTCATCGACGAAGTGGTCCCGAAGATCGCTCGAACCAGAGAGGAGCTCGACCGCCGCGGGCTGTCGACCGACCTCGAGGTCGACGGCGGGATCGACGAGAACACCGCTGTGCTCGCGGTGCAGGCCGGAGCGCGGGTGCTCGTGGCCGGCTCGGCCATCTTCGGGGACTCCCGGCCGTGGGAAGCGGCGCGCCGGATCCGCCTTGCCGGGGAAAAGGCGCTGGCTGGCCACAAGTAGACTGTCTGATGCCATGAGACCGGCCGACTCCCCGCCTGACGCGGGTGAGCGGGGGGAGAGCTCAGCCTCTTTGGACGGGGCCACTGCGCAGGACCGAGGCGCAATGCACCGGGCTCTGGCATTGGCAGCCTCGGCTCGGACCCACGCCTCGCCCAACCCCTGGGTGGGATGTGTCGTGTCGGCCGGCGGGGAGTGGTTCGAGGGTGCAACAGAGCCTCCCGGCGGCGCACACGCCGAGGTCGTCGCCCTCGGCGCGGCCGGAGCACGTGCGCGCGGTGCAACGCTCTACACCACGCTCGAGCCCTGCGCCCACTACGGTCGCACGCCGCCGTGCGTGGACGCCGTGCGCGAGGCCGGGGTGGCACGTGTCGTGGTCGGGCTGTTGGACCCCGATCCCCAGGTTCGAGGTCGTGGGGTGAAGCAGCTGCGCGAGGCCGGAATCGCGGTAGAAGTTGGTTTGGCCGCCGACGAGGTCGCAGAGTTGCTGAATCCCTACCTGAAGCACCGGCGCAGCGGGCTTCCTTGGGTCGTGTTGAAGCTTGCTTGTACCCTCGACGGGCGCATTGCCGCTCCCGACGGGTCGTCGCGTTGGCTTACGGGGCCCGAGGCGCGTGCCGACGTGCACCGTCTGCGTGTGGAGTCGGACGCACTGCTCGTGGGCGCCGGCACCGTGCGCGCGGACGATCCGGAGCTGACGGTGCGAAACGGCGCACCCGCGGCCCGGCAGCCGCTTCGCGTCGTGCTGGGAAGCGTTCCTCGAGGGGCACGCGTCGAGCCCGCACTGGAACTGACCGGCGACCCGAAGACCGTCCTAGGCGAGCTTGGGGCAAAGGGGATTCTCCAGGTGATGGTCGAGGGTGGTTCTCGCGTTGCTCATGCGTTTCATGCTGCGGGCGTCGTGGACCGCTACGTCTTTTACATGGCGCCTGCTCTCTTCGGCGGTGACGACGGGGTCCCGATGTTCACCGGGGCGGGCGCTGCGACCTTGGACCACCTGTGGCGAGGAAAGCTCGTTTCGGTGATGTCTCTGGGAGACGACCTGCGGGTGGAGCTCGAAGCGCGCACAGGCGCGCCCGAGGTGCCCGCGGAGATGGCCTGAAGATGCCTCTCGCGCGAATAGAAGAAGCGATCGCGGCGATCGCGCACGGCGAGATCGTGGTGGTCGTCGACGACGAGAACCGCGAGAACGAGGGTGACCTCATCATGGCTGCGCAGGTCGCTACTCCGGAGAAGATCGCGTTCTTCCTGGCGCACACCTCAGGCGTCATATGCGTGCCGCTCACACCCGAGCGCGCCGACCAGCTCGATCTGCCGCTGATGGTTACGAACAACACGGAGTCGCAGAGGACCGCCTTCACCGTGAGTGTCGACTCGAGCCACGGCACCACCAGCGGCATCTCCGCCGAGGACCGCGCGGCAACGATACGGACGCTGATAGATCCCCACACGCGTCCCGCAGACCTGAACCGTCCCGGGCACATCTTCCCCCTCCGCTACCGTCCGGGAGGCGTACTGAAACGCGCTGGTCACACCGAGGCCACGATCGACCTCGCAAAGGCAGCCGGGCTGTACCCGGCCGGCGTTTTGTGCGAGCTCGTCTCGGAGGACAAGACCCGGATGGCCCGCTTGCCGGAGATCAAGTCGTTCGCCAAGGCCCACGGGCTGGTGCTGGTCTCGATCGCCGACCTCATTCGCCATCGGCGCCAGAAGGACAAGCTGGTGCGCCCGGTCGCCGGGCCGGTGCGCATCCCCACGGCTCAAGGAGAGTTCACGGGGTACGTCTACGAATCGGTGATCGACAACGAGCACCATCTGGCCGTGGTGAAGGGGGAGGTGGCGGGAAAGGGCCCGGTGCTTGTGCGCGTCCACTCGGAGTGCCTGACCGGCGACGTCTTCGGCTCGCTGCGCTGCGATTGCGGGCCCCAGCTGAGAGAGGCCGTGAGCCTGATCGCCGAGGAAGGCAGTGGGGTGATCATCTACCTGAGGGGCCATGAAGGGCGAGGCATCGGTCTTGCCCACAAGCTGCGCGCGTACCACCTCCAAGAACAGGGTCACGACACTGTCGACGCGAATCTGGAGCTCGGACTTCCGGTGGACAACCGTGAGTACGGGATCGGCGCGCAGATGCTCGTGGACCTCGGCGTCACGACGATGCGGTTGATGACGAACAACCCGATGAAATTCGGCGGTCTGGAAGGGTTCGGTCTGGATATCGTCGAGCGCGTCCCTCTCAGCACCCACCAGAACCCCGAGAACGTCAAGTACTTGCGTACCAAGCGCGAGAGACTCGGCCACCTGCTCGAGGGTCTCGATGACATCCTCTGAGAAGAGCGCGCTGGCTCCCGGCGCCATCGCCGCTGCGGCTAAGCGGGTCGGCACCTGTTACGTGGGCGACTCCCAGCCGGGCCGCGCACGAGTGGCCATGGTGGGCGCCAAATTCAACGGAGGCATCACCGAGCGTCTCGTTGTCGGGGCCCTTGAAGCGTTCGAGTCTCACGGGATCGAAGCGGGGTCGGTGGCGCTCGCCTGGGTCCCCGGGGCGTTCGAGCTGCCGCTCGCGGCGCTGCGATTCGCCTCGTCGGGTGAAGTCGACGTCGTGGTGGCGTTCGGAGCGGTCATCCGCGGTGACACCCCACACTTCGACTTCGTGGCAGGGCAGTGCGCAGCGGGCTGCCAGCGCGTGGCACTTTCAACCGGCGTGCCTATCATTTTCGGAGTGCTCACGACCGACGACGTCGAACAGGCCGTGGAGCGTTCGGGCTTCGGTACGCAGAACCGGGGATACCAGGCGGCTGTCAGCGCCTTGGAGATGTGCGACCTCTTGGACAAGCTTCCGGCACGCCCGGTGCAGGTGGTCTGAGAGTCAATGCTACGGCTCGTCTTGCCCAAAGGGTCGCTCGAGGACGCCACCTTGGATCTCTTCGCGGCGGCGGATCTCACTGTGGTGCGAAGCTCGAACGTCGACTACCGAGCGCGGATCGACGATCCGCGTGTCTCTGAGGTCAGGATCCTGCGACCCCAGGAGATCCCCGTGTACGTCGCCGAGGGGCTCTTCGACCTGGGAATCACCGGCAGAGACTGGGTCGAAGAGACAGGTGCCGAAGTTGTGTCGCTGGGGGAGCTCGCCTACTCGAAGACGAGCACGAATGCCATACGCCTGGTGCTGGCCGTGGCAGGTGATTCGGAGGTCGCGAATGTGTCGGAGCTGCCGGCCGGAGCCAGGGTCTCGACCGAGTACCCCGAGCTCACCAGGCGTTGGCTGGAGAAGCACGGAGTCCAAGCCGAGGTCAACCTTTCCTATGGCGCCACCGAGGCGAAGGTTCCCGAGATCGCCGACGCGGTGGTGGAGATCACAGAGACCGGGCGGGCACTTCGCGCCGCCGGGTTACGGGTAGTCGACACCGTGCTTGTCTCGCGAACAGAGCTCGTCGCCAATCCAGTCGCTGCCGCCGACGCCACGAAGCGCCACGCCATGGAGCAGCTGCGCACCTTGCTGCTCGGGGCGCTAGAGGCGCGTGGCAAGGTCATGTTGAAATTGAACGTGGCGCGTTCGGAACTGGAGCAGGTGGTGGGCGTACTCCCAGCGATGAAGGCCCCTACGGTCTCGGAGCTCTCGGGAGGGGGTGGCTTTGCCGTAGAGACGGTCGTGGAGAAGTCCAACGTGAACGTGCTGATCCCGGCATTGAAAGATCTCGGGGCCACGGACATCGTCGAGTTGCAACTTTCGAAGATCGTGCATTGAGCGCTTCGGACGTCCCGACAACCTCGGGCGCCCACACGGCACTATTGCGTTGTCTCGGTTTGCGTCGTCTCGCCGTTGGCAGAACTTGACGCACCACTGATCTGGACAAACGCCAGCCGTATCTGCGAGAGAGCGTCGCGAAGCGACGGCTCGGGCTCTCCCAGACGGCCTTCCAGGTTCTCCACCAAGCTGGCCATCGCGTCCACGGCCAAGCGCGCGTCGTCGAGTCGAGGAGGCTTCTGGGAGAGGTGGATCGCCGCCAGCTCGAAGAGCCCGTACGCATGGTTGGCGATCACCACCTCGGCGGGAGTCGACACGAGCTGGTTCCGAAGCTCCTCGAGACGCGCCGCCAGCTGCTCGGAGTCCTCGGCGCCCAGATCGTCGGTCCCGGCTGGCCAGGTGTCCTGCGGCGGAGTTCGTGACGCTTGCTGTTCGGTGGTCGGCGGTTCTTGGTTCGCGCCGGTGGCGGCCTCGACAGGGTGCTCACCGCCGGGCGTCCAAAGACTGCTCACGGCTGGTAGCGTATTCCGTCGACAGAGCAAAGCGGGGTTGCGCCATGGGTGCTCCCCCACCCGGCCACTGATGCGGTGCGCCGGGTCGTGGTGACACGTCTCGGACGAAACCGGGAGCGCTTCCCCGCTTGCGCTCGAGGTCCTGGGACGTCCAGGGTCTTGCCGAGGACAGGAGGGTCGTCGCATCGCCAGCACCACCACGACCAGCGAGACGAGGATCAACGACCGCATCCGTGCACGTGACGTTCGTCTCGTGGACCCGGACGGAGTGCAGCTCGGGATAAGGCCGCTGCCTGAGGCGTTGGCCATGGCCCGGCAGCTTGATCTCGATCTCGTCGAGGTTGCCCCGCAGAACGATCCCCCGGTTTGCCGGATCATGGATTACGGGAAGTTCAAGTTCGACGCAGCTCAGAAAGCGAAGGAGTCGCGGCGCAAGACCGTCAGTGTCGGGATCAAGGAGATGAAGTACCGACCGAAGATAGGTCCGGGTGACTTCGAGACCAAGACCCGGCAAGTGCTCAGGTTCCTGAGCGAGGGCCACAAGGTCAAGGTGACGATCATGTTTCGCGGTCGAGAGGTCTTTCACCCGGAACTCGGAAAGAAGATCCTCGACCAAGTGGCCGAAGAGGCGGACGGCACCGCTCGGGTCGAGTCCGAGCCGAGGCTGGACGGTCGCAACATGGTGATGGTGCTGGCCCCCGACAAGCGGGCCAGACAGTCGGCGGCAGCTCGTGCTGCACACGACGAGGAAACTGGCGGCACACGAATGGCAGGGGCCTCCGGTGAGGCGCAGGGGGTGCCAGACGAGGGGGCGTCAGGTGATGGGTTTGACGCCTCGGCCCGAGACGGTGGAGTTGACGAGGGGGGAGGTTGACATGCCGAAGATGAAGACGGATCGGGGAGCTGCCAAACGTTTCAAGATCACCGGCACGGGAAAGCTGCGGCGACGCAAGGCGTACCGTTCGCACCTTCTGGAGAAGAAGCCGAGCACACGGACTCGTCGCCTTGGACGCGAGACCGACGTGGACAGCGCCGACAGGCGCGAAGTGCGCAGGCTTCTCGGCCGATAGGAGGCCGATCGGAGAGCGCTTGCGGGAGGCAGTGGCCCGCAAGCCCCAGCAGGCCCGAAAACGCAAGACCGTAGTCCAGGAAAGGAGCTTGTCATGGCCAGGGTGAAGCGCGCGGTGAACGGCAAGAAGCACCGCCGCGCCGTCCTCGAGCAGGCGCAGGGCTACTACGGGAACCGCAGCCGAAGCTTCCGCTCCGCCAACGAGGCGGTCATGCACGCGTTGCAATACGCCTATCGCGACCGGCGCGCCCGAAAAGGTGACTTCCGGCGACTGTGGATCCAGAGGATCAATGCTGCGGCACGTGCCAACGGCACGAGCTATAGCAGGCTGATCGCGGGATTGCACCGGGCGGAGGTGGTGGTCGACCGCAAGATCCTGGCCGACCTGGCGGTGACCGAGCCCGAGACCTTCACGCAGCTCGTCGGTGTGGCCACCTCGGCACTCGCCGACGGTGACGGTGCGGAGCTACCGGCCGCGCGCAGCTCACAGGAAGCGCACTGAGCACCTCTCTTTCCTTCCGGCACCAGCGGGTACAACGTCTGCGGAGGCTCGTGCAACGGCGTAGCGCGCGCCGATCCGAGGGTGTGTTCGTGATGGAGGGGGAGAAGCTCCTTACGGGGGCGCTGGACGCCGGGGCCGAGGTGGAGTCGTTGTTCGTCGCTCGTGCGGCCAGCGCGTCTCGGGGGGTGGGTCAGCTGATAGGTCGGGCCGCGAGCGCCGGTGTCCGAGTGTTCGAACTGGCTCCCGGGGTCATCGAGCGTGTCGCCGACACGGTCACGCCCCAGCCGGTGCTGGGGATCGTACGCACCCCGCGGGCGAGCCTCGAGGACCTGGTGGCTGCGACCTTCGTGATCGTATGCGTGGACGTACGCGACCCGGGTAACACAGGCGCTGTGATTCGCGTGGCAGACGCGGCCGGTGCCGACGGGGTCGTGTGCTGCGATGGCACGGTGGACCCGTTCAACCCTAAGACGGTACGGGCGTCGGCGGGCTCCGTGCTCCATCTGCCGGTGGTCGTAGGTGGGGGGCCCGACGAGGTCCTCGACGTGCTCGGAAGTCGTGGCATGCGCCGGCTCGCAGCGGTGGCCCATGGCGGGGTGCCGCACACGCGTGTTGACCTGGAGTCGCCGGTTGCGCTGGTGCTCGGGAACGAGGCGGCGGGACTGCCGGCGCAGTTGCGCCCGGCAGTTGACGGTCAGGTCACCATCCCGATGTCGGGCAAGGCAGAGTCGCTCAACGTGTCGATGGCTGCCGCTGTGCTTTGCTTCGAGATGGCGCGAAGGCGTTCTAAGGTCCCTTTGATGGAGAAAACCCGGTGATGGATCCTGAGGTGCTCACCGAGCGTGCCGCGCAGCTGATAGCGCAGACCGCGACTCTTGGCGAGCTGCACGCAGTACAGGTGGAGCTGCTCGGCAAGAACTCCGCCCTAGGAGTGGCCCGCCATTCGGTCGGGAGCTTGGACGAGGCGGAGCGCCCGGCGGCAGGCCGGAGGCTGCTAGAGGTCCGCGAGGAGATCGAGAGGCTGCTGGCACAAAGGCGTGCGGTGCTCAAGGAGGACCGGCGCCGCTGCCGTCTGAGCGGTGACCGGCTCGACCTGACCGAGGTGGCGCTCGCATCGCAGAGGGGGCGGCTCCATCTGGTACAGCGGACCCGCGACGAGCTTGAAGACGTCTTCGTGGGAATGGGCTTCGTCGTGGCGGAGGGCCCCGAGGTCGAGACCGACTGGTACAACTTCGAAGCGCTGAACATGCCGGCGGCACACCCCGCTCGGGGAATGTGGGACACGCTCTATCTGGATCTCGGCGAAGAAGAGACCGTGTTGCTTCGCACCCACACGTCTCCTGTGCAGATTCGTCTCATGCAGGACCAGGCGCCGCCGATCTACGCGGTCATGCCGGGACGGTGCTACCGGCGCGACACGCCGGACGCCCGGCACATCCCGGTGTTCCACCAGCTGGAAGGGCTGGTAGTCGACCACGGCATCTCGTTCGCCGACCTCGCCGGGACGATCGAGACGTTCACCACGGCGTACTTCGGATCCGACACCCACTCGAGGTTGCGCCCCTCCTACTTCCCCTTCACGGAGCCGTCGGCAGAGTTCGAGGTGACCTGCACCATCTGCAAGGGCAAGGGTTGTCGGACCTGTTCGCACACGGGTTGGGTCGAGCTCGGGGGATGCGGCATGGTAGACCCCGAGGTCTTTGTGGCCGTGGGCGTCGATCCCGAGGAGTGGACAGGTTTCGCTTTCGGCTTCGGCATCGATCGACTGGCACAGATGCGTCACGTGATCCCCGACATGCGCATCCTGCTCGACAACGACGTCCGCTTCCTTCGGCAGCTCTGAGCCAGCCATGCGCATCCCCCTGTCATGGTTGCGCGATTTCGCCCCGTTCGAGGGGGACCCCGTGGAGCTGGCCGCGACGCTCGACGACCTCGGCCTCGTGGTCGAGGAGATTCAGCACGTAGGAAGTGGGCTGGAAGAGGTGGTCGTGGCGCGGGTGCTCGAGATCGCGCCCATCGCCGGCGCGGACAGGATCCGCCGTGTGGTCGTGGACCGGGCCGCCGGAGAGCCGGTCGAGGTGGTGTGCGGCGCTTGGAACTTCTCCAAGGGTGACCTCGTTGCGCTCGCACCGCTCGGAGCGGTGCTTCCCGGTGGCTTCGAGATCACCCGGAGAAAGATGAAGGGGGTCGTCTCGAACGGCATGTTGTGCTCGGGCGCCGAGCTCGAGCTGTCCGACGACCACGAGGGCATCCTGGTCCTGGGGGAAGCAGCCGGCCAGGCCGGTGAGGTTGCCCGCGGCAGTGGCGGCCCGGCGCGCGTAGTCGCGAGCGCCGAAGAGCCTCAGCCTGGGACGCCTCTCACCGAGGCGCTCGGGATGGAGCCCGATGTGGTCTTCGACCTCGCCGTCGACGCGAACCGGCCCGACGCCGCCTCGGTCGCCGGCGTGGCACGGGACCTGGCGGCCCGGCTGCACCTGCCGTTCATCCTCCCCGACCCCCCGCCTGGGGTCTGCAGCGAGTCACCTTCTGTGGCGGAGCTCGTGTCGTTGGAGGTCGTCGATCCCGACCTCTGCCCACGGTTCACCGTGCGGGTGCTGACCGGTGTGCGTGTTGGCCCTTCACCTCGTTGGATCGCGCGCAGGCTGACCCTTGCGGGGATGCGCCCGATCAACAACGTGGTGGACGCTTCGAACTACGTCATGCTCGATCTCGGACAACCGACACACCCTTACGACCTCGATCGCCTGGGCGGGAGGGGCCTGAGGGTGCGCGCGGCTCGTCCTGGCGAGGTCGTAGTGACCCTCGACGGTGTGCAGCACACGATGGCTCAGCGCGCGATCGGTCGTGATGACGACTTGAGGGACTGTCTCGTCTGCGACGCCGAGGACGCGGCCACGGGGATCGGGGGGGTGATGGGCGGCGCGACGAGCGAGATCGCCGCGTCGACCGCTCGGGTTCTTCTCGAAGCTGCGTATTTCTCGCCGATGGCGATCGCGCGCACGTCGAAGCGGCTGGCACTGCGGACCGAGGCCTCTGCGAGGTTCGAGCGTGGTGTCGACCCGGAGGGCATCGACAGGGCAGCGCTGCGCTTTTGCGAGCTGCTAGCGGTCAGCGCGGGCGACTCCATGACAGTGGCCTGCGGGGCCCTCGACGTGCGAGGGAAGGTGCCCGAGCCGAGACGCGTACGTGTTCGCAGCTCGCGGGTGAACGCGCTGCTCGGCAGCGAGCTGTCGGACGGAGAGATCGCGGGGTATCTCGAGCCGATCGGGTTTGGGTCCCAGCTCGAGTCGCCGGGTGTGCTCGAAGTCATGGTGCCGACGTTCCGCCCCGACACCGAGCGGGAGGTCGACGTGATCGAGGAGGTGGGACGCCACCACGGGTATGCGAAGCTGCCGCGCCGTCGCCCCTTCCCGCCTCAGGTCGGAAGGCTGAGCTCTTACCAGCGTGAGCGCCGCTTCGTGCGCGAGATCCTCGCGGGGACCGGAGCCGACGAGGCTTGGACACCGTCACTGCTCGGGCCCGAGGATCACGAGCTCGCTGGGCTGGCCGGCGAGGTGTGGCCGGCGATCCGACTGGCGAACCCGCTGACCCCCGAGGAGTCGGTCCTGCGCCGATCGCTCTTGCCGGGGATGTTGAAGGCGCTCGAGTTCAACGCCGCCCGGCGCCAGGGCAGCGTCCGGCTCTTCGAGGTGGGAACGGTGTTCCCGGTCCCCGAGAGAGAGCGCGTGGAGACAGCGATGGTGCACAGCGACGCGAAGGCGTTGGTCGTAGACGAGCGCGAGATGCTAGGAGCGCTCCTCGCGGGCGAGGGTGACGACGCCCGCTCGGCGGTTCGCGTTTGGCACACGCTCGTTGGCTCTCTGGACCTGAGGGGTGTCGAGCTGAGGGCATTCGAGCTCGCGGCACACACAGATGACCTCCCACCCGCCCTGGGCGGGCTGCACCCCACGCGCACGGCCCAGCTGGTCTTCGCGCCAAGCGAGGCGACCGCCAGTGTCGATCACAGCGGCGCCGTGGACGGCGGGAGCGCGCGAAGCGCGGTCATCGGGGTGGTCGGTGAGATCAACCCGGAGGTGCTCGAGCGCTTCGGGTTCGACACCGGTCAAGGACGCGCCGGGTGGCTGGAGCTGGACCTGGGGCTTCTCCTCCGGCGAGCTCGGAGAAGGGTGAAGATAGCCGCGCCGGTCAGCAGGTTCCCTTCGAGTGACATCGACCTGGCGTTCGTCGTAAGCGAGCTCGTACCGGCATCGGCGGTCTCCTCGACCCTCGAGCACGCTGCGGGCGACCTTCTCGAGTCGCTCTCACTGTTCGACGTCTACCGAGGCCCAGGCATGCCCGAGGGCTCTCGCAGTCTGGCATGGCGGTTGCGCCTCTGCGCGCTCGACCACACTCTCACCGACGACGAGATCGCACAGCTGAGAGCCAGATGCATAGAAGCAGTACTGCGCTGCAACGGCGCAGAGCTACGAGGCTGAGTTGTTGGGAGTGCCGCTTCGAGGCGAGCTCGTGTTCCTCGCCGACGCCGTGTCGCCAAGGGTATCTGTGCACACGCTGCTCACGGGATTGCAGACGGGTTCTCTCAGCCTGATTGCACTGGCGATCGAGGTGTCGTTCTGTGGCTGGTACGGGTGGTCGTCGCGTCGCCTGTCGCAACGGGGCCGGCGATGGTCGCGATGGCGGACCGCATCGTTCATGACCGGCATGGGGCTCGTGGTGATCGCTGTGTAGTCGGGGTTAGCTGCCTACGACGACCAGGTGTTCGAGATGCACGTGATTCAGCACCTGCTGCTCATGAACTTCGCGCCGATCCTGTTGGCCCTGGGTGCCCCCATGACGCTTGCGCTGCAGGCGTCCAGCCGCCACACCCAGCGGACGCTGCTCAAGATCCTCCACCACCAGGCTGTGCAGATCGTCACGAACCCGGTGTTAGTCGCGGTCGTGGCTTACGGAACGATGTTCGTCTACTTCCTGACTTCGTTCTACAACTTCTCCCTGGAGCACCCTCTCGTTCACGACCTGACCCACCTGCACTTCCTCGTCTCGGGTTGCCTGTTCTGGTGGCTGGTGGTCGGCCTCGACCCGTCGCGCTGGCGCCTCTCGCACCCGGCGAAGCTCGCCTGCTTGGCGGTCGGCATCCCTGTGACCGCAATCCTCGGGGTTGCCCTGAGCGGCGCCAGCGTGTCCATCGCGCCGCATTTCCATACGGTCGCCGACACGAGGGCGGGCGGTTCGGTGCTGTGGGTCGTGGGCGAGCTCGTCACCGTCGTGGCGATGGGGATCATTGTCTACCAGTGGATGCGTTTCGAGGAGCGTGAGGCTGTTCGGGCCGACCGGCGCCTCGACGAGGCTGCGTCCAAAGACACAGCCTCGGACGGGCGGGCAGGGAGCCGGCCGGCGGTGGGGTCGGAGCCGCGCCGTGCAGAGCACGACGAGGTCGGGGCCCCGTCTGGGGCCGCCGAAAGTGGTCTGGAGCCCAACTGGTGATGCACAACTAGTAATGAATCTGATTCTCATTTATGCTAGACGACGTGAGGGGCATCTGGGTGGTGCTTGGATGCGTCGTCTGTGCAGGGGTCTTGCTGGTGGGATGCACCACGGCCGGCGCCGGGTCCGTGGGCTCCAAAGGGGTCCTCGAGGTGGTGGCGGGGGAGAACTTCTGGGGGAACCTGGCCGCCCAGCTTGGTGGGGATCGCGTGCACGTCACGAGCATCGTCTCTGACCCGAACACCGACCCTCACGAGTACGAGAGCAGTCCCGCCGACGCACGGCTGTTCGCAACAGCGAACTACGTGGTCTTGAACGGCGCCGGCTACGACGACTGGGCCAGCAGGCTGCTCGGAGCCCAGCCACGAGCCGGCCGCAAGGTTTTGACGGTGGCAACGCTCCTGGGGAAGAAGGACGGGGACAACCCGCATTTCTGGTACGACCCGGCGTACGTCTTCGAGGTCATCGACCACATCACGGCCGACTACAAGGCCCTCGACGCGAAGCAGTCTTCGTACTTCGCGTCGCGCTACGAAGCCGTGCAAGAGGACCTGGCGCCGTACAGGCAGCGGCTCGTCAACATCCAGCAGCACTTCGCGCGCACCCCGGTCGCGGCTACCGAGAGTATCTTCCAGTACCTGGCCCAGTACCTGCACCTGGATCTCGTCACCCCGTACCCCTTCATGAAAGCGGTGGCCGAGGGAAACGACCCCCCGACGTCGAGCGAGGCCACCTTCGAACAGCAGATCCAATCCAGGGCCTTCGACGTGCTGGTCTACAACGTACAGACGGTGACCCCGCTCACGACTTCCATAAGACAGCAGTCCGGACAGAAGAACATACCGGTGGTGGGAGTGTCCGAGACGATCCAGCCTCCGACCGCGACCTTCGAGGTGTGGATGGACGCACAGCTCAACTTGCTCACTCATGCCCTTCAGGCTCAAGCGCGTGCCCGGTAGTCGGGGGGCGCGCCGATGACCGCCGGGCACGCTCCTGTCATCGAGGCCAGGGGACTGGCCGGAGGCTACGGCGGGCGTGCGGTGTGGTCCGGCGCTGACTTCACCGTCGCTCACGGAGAGTTCGTTGCGGTGCTCGGACCAAACGGCGCCGGCAAGTCGACCCTGCTCAAGATGCTCCTGGGCCTGCTCCCGCCTCTCGCCGGGGAGCTCAGAGTCCTCGGTTCGTCTCCGAGGAGGGGCAGCGCGCACATCGGCTACGTGCCCCAGGGCCGCAACCTCGAGGCGGCGGTCGCCTTTCGGGGAGTGGACCTGGTGGGCCTGGGGCTCGACGGGCACAGGTGGGGCTTTCGGGTCCCGACTCGTCCGAGACGCGAGCTGCCGAGTTCGGTGACAGAGGCGCTCGAGGCGGCCGGCGCATCGGGGTATGCCCGAAGAAGGATCGGGGAGATGTCGGGGGGCGAGCGCCAGCGGCTCATGCTGGCTCAGGCGCTCGTGAGCAAGCCCCAGCTTCTGCTGCTGGACGAGCCCTTCGCCAACCTCGATGTGCGCCACCAATCGGTCATGGCCGCAGTGGTGGCAGAGGTGGCGGTCGAACAGAGCTTGTCCGTGGTCCTCGTGGCTCACGACATCAATCCGCTCCGGCGCGTCGTGGACCGCGTCTGTTATGTGGCTGGCGGCGGAGTGGCCATCGGCACCCCGGAGGAGGTGGTCACGGGGCCAGTGCTGAGCAGGCTTTACGGAGGTCCCGTGGAGGTTCTCACCGACAGCCGAGGTCGGCGTTTCGTGGTCGGGCTCGAGGAAGAAACGGCGCATCCTCATGCCAGGTCAAGGGCGAGCGTGGTCGAAGGAGCCGTCCGGTGAGCGTCGCCGCGCGCCACCTTCTGGCGAGCGCGGGCCCCGTGAGCAACTTCAGCTGGAACCTGCTCGCGGACCTCCGCCAGATGCTCGGGTACGCGTTCATGCGCAACGCCTTCGAGGCCGGCGCCATCGTGGCCGTCGTGGCGGGTGTAGTGGGCTACTTCGTGGTCCTGCGACGGACCGCCTTCGCGGCTCACGCTCTCTCGCACATCGGCTTTGCCGGAGCGGCCGGAGCTGTTGCCGTGGGCGTCATCCCCCTTTGGGGACTTCTCGCGTTCTGTCTGACCTCTGGGGCTGTGATCGGCGGGCTCGGTCAGCGCCTGCGAGAGCGGGACACGGTGATCGGGATCGTCCTGGCTTTCGCTCTCGGGCTCGGCGCCCTGTTCATCTCGCTCTACAGCGGCAGTTCGAACGAGGCAATCTCGATCCTGTTCGGTGAGATCCTCGGAGTCAGCACCGGTGACCTGTCGCTCACACTGGCGATCGGCTTGATCACCTTGGCACTGGTGGCCGCGCTCTACCGCCCGTTGCTCTTCACCTCGGTGGACGAGGACGTCGCCGAGGCCCGCAGGGTTCCCGTGCGCATGGTCTCGGTCGTGTTCATGATGACCGTGGCGTTGGCGGTTGCAATCTCGGTACAGGTCGTGGGCGTCCTGCTGATATTCGGCCTCATGGTGACGCCCGCAGCGATTGCGGAGCGAGTGTGCCGCAGTCCGGGCCAGGCGATGCTTGTGGGTGTCGCCGTCGCCTTGGGATCGACCTGGCTCGGTCTGGCAATCTCGTGGTACTTCGCGTACCCGGTGAGCTTCTTCATCATCTCGATCTCCTTCGTCGTCTATGCGGCTGTGCGGGTCGCGTCGTGGGCGAAGGAGCGCGCGGTGCGAGCTACGGCGGTGGCATAGTGGGACGGGTGGGCACACCGCAACGACGTGACACGCGCCAGCGGCGGGCGGTGCTCGGAGCGTTGACGAACTACGAAGCGTTCCGCTCTGCCCAGGACATACATGCTGCTGTTCGCAGCGGCGGTGAGGCCGTCGGTCTGGCAACCGTGTACCGCTCGTTGCAGTTGTTGGCGGACGCCGGCGAGGTGGACGTGCTGCGTGATGACTCCGGAGAGCTCCTGTACCGGCGTTGCGCGGACCGCGGACATCATCACCATGTCGTCTGCCGGTCCTGCGGGACAGCCGTGGAGGTGAAGTCAGATGCTGTGGGCCGCTGGGCCACCACCGTCGCCGAAGAACACGGCTTCACCGAAGTGGAGCACTGGGTGGAGGTTTTCGGGACCTGCGCCAAGTGTGCTCGCCACACGTCCTGAGCTCGCCCACCAGGCCGGCCGGCGCCCTGCGAGAGATCAGGAACGGCCGTCGATCGCCGAGCGTTGGTCGAAGGAGCCTGGCTCGAGCTCGTCGGCCAGAGCCAGTGTACGGGGCCCGAGCCAAGGCGCGACACGTCTCAAATCCTCGGGGCAGAGGCTGTCCAAGAACGACCAACCCACGAGCTCCTCGGCGTCGTCCGACTCGTGTGCGACCTGCTCGAGACTCGCCAGGCAGCGGACAAGCACGCCATCGGAGGGACCGCGACTCAAGACAAGCGAGGCGACGAAGTCCGCGAGCTCGCAAAAGGCAGCAGGCGCTCCAGGGTCGCCGTCGGCTGCTTCGACCAGGTGCATGAAACGATCCACGAACTCGGGCACGGTTTCGAGCACGGCGGCGACCTCGGGAGCGATCACACATCTAAGAGTATGGAACTATACGAACAGTAGTCAAGGGATGGGCAAAGGCAGGAGACTACATAACATGGTAGATGTGTGGGTTGACAAACCCATGACCTCTTCGAGGACCCCAGACGCGCAACGACCCCCGAGGCGGGAACGGGGGCCGTTGCTTGGGTTGAAGGGGAATTGCACCTACGCCCCCCCCTATCGGCAGATCGGGTGCCGACCTTTAGCCCCAAGAACTATCTATTGGTCGGGCCAGGAATCTGGACTCAGAACCCCCATCAGTTTTGTGGAGGGACGCTTGAAGATCGCTGTCGGCCCCGACTCGGTATCGAGTATCCCGACCAATTCCCAGCCCAGTTTGCCTAGGTCGTTGAGCATGGCGTCCAAGGCATCCCGTCCTCTGATGTTGCCGCCCTCAACCAAGGTGTAGCCCTTCTCCCAGGATGAGATCGTGCGGTACTCCCACTTATCGGCCATTCCTGCCGCCTAGTCCTTCTCGGGCTTGTCCTCGTCCTCCGGGTGCGGCCCAGTCTCCATCACTAGCTTGATCGCCTCGTCCGGGGGCAGGGCGAGCTTGACCCGCTCGTCGCGCTCCTCTGGACTGGGGTGGTGCTGACCTCTGGGCATCGTTTCCATTGTACTTCCCATGGGTTTTTCAACCCTGTAAAATGAGTGGAGCACTCGGGGATTGGACCCGACACCGTCAGCTTCCAAGGCCCGGCGGTGGTCAACCAAGACGTGACGAGCCCACGGGCAATCTCGACGAGGAGACCCGCGACGACGTCGTGAACCTGCTCGAGTCGATGTCCCGCTTTCGCGACCTCACGCTGGTGATCGTTACCCACGACAGCACGGTGGCCCGCCGGGCGCCTCGGATCGCGTTGATCAGGAACGGACGGCTGTCAATCCGCCAGCGCGAGCGAAGCGAGAGCCTTGCCTGATCTGAGACTGCTCGGTCGGTCGGGTGGCCCGGCTTGCTCGCAGCCGATCGCTGTCATCGCAGCGCCCTGAGGTGAGCTTTCGAGATGCGAGGGCGAGGCGGATGCATGAGTATGCATTCTGTTGTATAGTCTTGCGCTATGCGTGTGGGTATCCTGGGCGCCTCGGGTTTCACCGGAGTCGAGCTGCTGCGACTTTGCGCTTCGCACCCGGAGTTCGACGTGGTGATGGCGGGAGCGGAGACTCAAGCCGGCAGAGCGGTGTCGGACCTGTACCCGTCGCTGGCGGCGTGCTATTCCTCGCTGGCGTTCACCAAGGCGAGCACCAGCGACCTGCGTGGGCTCGACGTCGTCTTCCTGGCCCTGCCTCATGGGGAATCCCAGATGTTGGTCCGGGAGCTGGTGGGCGAGGTCGGCGTGCTCGTGGACCTGTCAGCGGACTTCCGCCTGCGCGACCGGGGGGCGTACTCGCAGTGGTACGGGCAGGCCCACGCTTCGCCCGAGCTTCTGGGACGGTTCGTCTATGGGCTCCCCGAGCTGTTCAGGCCCGACCTCGAAGGTGCGTCTCTGATCGCTGCGGCTGGCTGCTACCCGACCGCTGCGGGGTTGGCGCTCGCTCCACTCGTGCGCGCCGGAGTGGTCGAACCCACGGGAATCGTCGTCGATGCGGCGAGCGGGGTCTCAGGAGCCGGGCGCAAGCTGGCTCATTCGTCGCACTTCAACACCGTGGACGAGGACTTCACGGCTTACAGCCTGCTCCGCCATCGCCATACACCCGAGATCGAGCAGGTCATCGGGGGGGAGGTACTGTTCACGGCCCATCTCGCGCCCATGAACCGGGGGATCCTGGCCACCTGCTACGCACGGTCGCGTCCGAAGCCCGCCGCTGGGGTCGCTCTCAGCACCGAGGACGTCATCGGTGTGCTGGAAGAGGCCTACTGCGAGGAGCCCTTCGTGGTCGTATCCGAGGCGCCGCCTTCCACCAAGGCGACTCTGGGGTCGAACTGCGCGCATCTAACGGCCCGGGTCGACCCGCGCACCGGATGGGTGGTCTCGATTTGTGCCATCGACAACCTCACAAAGGGCGCCTCGGGCCAAGCGGTGCAGTGCGCCAACATAGCGCTCGGGATCGACGAGATATCGGGGCTACCGAGAGTAGGTGTGTACCCATGACCAGGTGCCCGGGCCCGAGTGGTGGACCGGGATTGACCACTGAGGTCCTCGAATGAGCATCACCGCGCCGGCTGGCTTCGTAGCCGCCGGCACCTCCTGCGGGACAAAAGGGTCGGGCGAATTGGACCTGGCCCTCGTGGCCACCGACGACGCCCGTGCGGTACCTGCTGCCGGGGTGTTCACCACGAACCTCGCGGCGGCCGCACCGGTCGTGGTGAGCCGCGCCCACCTGAAGTCGAGGGGCGGCCACGCCGCAGCAGTGGTCGTCTCGAGCGGTAACGCGAACGCGGCGACCGGGCTCCAGGGTCTTGCCGACGCGGAGCGGATCTGCGCACTTGCCAGCGGGGGGCTCGGGGTCGAGCCTTCCGAGGTGCTCGTGTGCCAGACAGGGCTCATCGGCGTCGCGATGTCGATGGCTCCGATCGAGACGGGGATGGCTCCTCTGGTCTCGGCGCGCGCGGCCGGAGCGGAGGCGGCCGGGCGTGCTGCAGAGGCGATGATGACCACCGACACGTTTCGCAAGGAGGTCGTGGTCGAAGGACGGGGGTTTCGGGTGGGAGGGATGGCAAAGGGAGCGGCGATGCTGTCACCGCACATGGAGCTCCCCGATGTCTTCGCGCACGCGACCATGCTGGCGGTCCTCACCACGGACGCGCGCTGCGAGCCCTCGGACCTAGCAGCTGCACTGGCCGGGGCGGTTGATTCGACGTTCAATCGGATGACCCTCGACGGATGCACCTCCACGAACGACACAGTCGTCGCGCTTGCCAGCGGCCGAGGCGGCGTCCTGCCGGGGCCCGGGGAACTGGCGGCGGCACTGGAGAGAGCCTGCGGGCAGTTGGCGGAGATGATGGCAGCGGATGGCGAAGGCGCGACGAAGCTGGCCAAGGTGCTCGTGACGGGCGCGGCTTCTGACGTCGAGGCTCATCGCGCAGCCCGTAAGGTCGCCGAGTCCGCATTGGTCAAGTGCTCGCTGAACGGCGAGGACCCGTACTGGGGGCGAGTGGTGAGCGAGCTCGGATCGGCCGGGGTCGCCTTCGCGATCGACAGGGTCGAGGTGGCCTATGGGGGGACGGTCGTGTGCCGCAGAGGAGTGGCCGCCGAGCACGATCCGGAGATGGTGCGCGCGCACATGAAACAACGGTCACTCGAGATCACGTGCGACCTGGACATGGGCAGCTCGACAGCGACCGTGCTCACCTGCGACCTCGGGCACGGCTACATCGACGAGAACAGGACCACCTCGTGAGCGCTCGGGACTCGAGATCCCCGGTGTACAGGTCCGAGCTCATGAGCGAGGAAGCAGGAGTGAAGGCGGCGATCCTGGTCGAGGTGCTCCCGTATATCCGGCGCTTCTCGGGAAAGGTGATCGTGGTCAAGTACGGAGGCAACGCTCTGTTCCCCCCTCCGCTCCCGACTCACCTCACGCGCGATCTCCCGGGAGCCGAGGCGTCTGGGGGTGTAGCGGAGACGAGGAGCGTGGAACGAGCAGCGTCGTCGCCCTCAACTGCTCAGTCGGCCGAGGACGACGCCCTCGAGTCGTTCGCCGAGGACGTCGTCCTCATGCGTTCGGTGGGAATGCTCCCGGTGGTGGTCCACGGCGGCGGACCGCAGATAGGCGAGCTCATGTCGCGCTTGGGGAAGGTTCCGGAGTTCCGCGACGGCATGCGCGTGACCGACGCCGAGACCCTCGAGATCGCGCGCATGGTGCTCGTCGGGAAGGTGAACCGTGAGATCGTCTCTGCCATGAACGTGCACGGACCTCTCGCGGTGGGACTTTCGGGAGAAGACGCCAACTTGCTGACCGCCAGCCAGCGTCCAGGTGGCCTTGGCTTCGTGGGGGACGTAGAGGTTGTCGACCCCTCGATAATCGAGCGCTTGCTCGCCCAGGGCCTCATTCCCGTGGTGGCAACCGTGGCCGCGGACTCGACCGGTCAGGCTTACAACATCAACGCCGATTCGGTGGCAGGGGCCCTGGCTGTGGCGCTTGGCGCGGAGAAGCTGGTGTTCCTTACCGACACCGAAGGACTGCGTGCCGATCCGCTGGACCCCGGGTCGCTGCTTCGAAGCGCGACCGCCGACGCGCTCGACGCGATGGTGAGCTCGGGCGCCGCCAGCGGCGGGATGGTGCCGAAGGTGGAGGCATGCGCGCAGGCTGTCCGCTCGGGGGTGGCACGCGCCCACATCCTGGACGGGCGGGTAACGCACGCGCTGCTCCTCGAAGTCTTCACCGACGAAGGCGTGGGCACAATGGTGACCAGGACCACAGACGAGGTGGAGCTGTGACGCCTGCCCACGGAACCGCCGAACCCGTCGAATTGGACCGAAGCGCGTTGATGCAGACTTACGCAGAGCCGCCGGTCACTTTCGTGCGCGGTGACGGGACGTTGCTCTGGGACACCGAGGGACGCAGGTACCTCGACTTCCTATCCGGGTTGGCCGTGACCTCGCTCGGGCACGCCCATCCCGTCGTTGCCGACGCGCTGAACGCTCAGGCACGCACGCTCTTGCACACCTCGAACCTCTTCGGCAACGTCGTCGCCCCCGAGGTGGCCGCCACGATCGACCGCCTTATCGGCGGTGGGGAGGAGCGGGCCGGGGGCCAGGTGTTCTTCTGTAACTCCGGGGCCGAGGCGAACGAGTGCGCGTTCAAGCTGGCGCGCAAGTGGGCCGGGCCGGGCCGCCATGTGGTGCTGAGCGCATGGGACTCCTTCCACGGGCGCACTCTCGCCACCTTGCACGCGACCGGGAAGGCTGCCTGGCACGTCGCGTTCGCTCCGCTACCCGAAGGGTTCGAGCACGTGCCGTACGACGACCTTGACGCGCTGGACGCTGCTTGCGACCCGGCTCGTGTGGCCGCTGTGATCGTCGAGCCAATCCAAGGTGAGGCGGGGGTGGTCGTGCCGTCGTCGGACTACTTGAGAGGGGTGCGCCGGATCTGCACGGAACGGGGCATCCTGCTCATGGTCGACGAGGTGCAGACGGGTATCGCGCGCACGGGGCGTTGGTTCGCGTTCCAGCACACAGGTGTCGAGCCGGACGTGGTCACCATGGCGAAGGCGCTCGGCAACGGGGTTCCGGTCGGTGCTTGCTGGGCTCGCGCGGAGGTGGCCGCGGCCTTCGCCCCCGGCGACCACGCGAGCACCTTCGGGGGCCAGCCACTCGCCATGGCAGCAGCCAGGGCGACGTTAGGAGTCATGGAGGCCACGGGCGCCCCCGGTCGCGCTGCTTCAGCGGGGGCGAGATTGCGTAGGGGGCTGCAAGCCACAGACGGGGTGAGCGGGGTTCACGGAGAGGGCCTGTTGCTGGGTATCGCGCTCGTATCGGGGCGCGCCAAGGACGTTGTAGTAGCCGCGCTGTGGCGAGGGCTCGTTGTGAACGCCCCACGCCCTGACACCATCAGGATGGCGCCTCCATTGTTGGTGTCAGACGATGAGATCGAGGAGGCTCTGGTGATATTCGCCGATGCCGTGGGCGAGGTGAGCTCCAGAGAGCGGTCTGATGCATAACTTCCTAGAGATCGACGACCTCTCGTGTGACGAGCTCGAGGAGGTGATCTCACTGTCGACGGCGCCACCGGCTGAGCTGGACGGCGCGCTTTCAGGTCGGGGGGTCGCGCTCGTGTTCGAAAAGCCTTCGGTTCGCACGCGTAGCTCGACCGAACTGGCCGTCTTCGCGCTCGGAGGTCATCCCGTGTACGTGCAGGGTGCCGAGGTGGGGATCGACGTCCGTGAGACGGCGGAGGACGTCGCTCGGACGCTCGCCTGCTACCACGCTGTGATCTGCGCCCGCGTGGTCGACCACGAGAGGCTCGTCCGGATGACGAAGGCCCTTTCGGTGGCGGGTGTTGCGGTGCCGGTGGTGAACCTGTTGTCCGACTTGGCTCACCCCTGCCAGGCCCTTGCGGACATCCTGACCCTTCGCCAGGTGTTCGGGGACCTGGGCGGACGGACGATCGCCTACATCGGCGACGCCAACAACGTGTGGCGCTCGCTCTCGCTGGTGGCCTCGATGGCGGGTGTGCGCGTGCGGACTGCTTCGCCCGAAGGTTACGGGCCTGACGCGGACGACCTCGAACGCGTCGTGCGGCTCGGCGGCGACATCGAGGTGACCGATCACCCGGCCGAGGCGGCCGCAGGGGCCGACGTCCTGTACACCGACGTATGGACCTCCATGGGCCAAGAGGACGAGGTCGAGATGCGGCGTAAGGCGTTCGCCGGGTTCACCGTCGACGAGGATCTGCTCAGCCGGGCCTCTCCCGATGCAGTGGTGCTGCACTGCCTGCCCGCTCACCGGGGCGAGGAGATCAGCGCGAGTGTGATCGACGGGCCGAGGAGCCGGGTGTGGCAGCAGGCGGCGAACCGCATGCACGCGATGCGGGGGCTTCTGGCGTGGGTGGTCCGTGCAGTGGACCGGGAGTCCACCACTGCGGGGGAGGGACATTGACGAGGCTTGGAAAGACGCAGCGCCAGCATCGCGTGGCCCAGCTGCTCGAGACGTGCGCTGTGACGAGCCAGGCGCAACTCGTCACGTTGTTGTCAGACGAAGGTGTGGAGGCGACCCAGACCACTGTGTCGCGCGATCTCGAGGAGATCGGCGCGCTGAAGGTAAGGGTGCCAGGTGGTGACACCGTCTACGCGCTCGCCCAGCTACCGGTCCACCAGGTGGCACCGCAAGAGCATCTGCGGAGAGTGCTGGGAGAGTGGGTGGTGGAGGTCGCTCACTCGGCAAACCTCGTCGTTTTACGCACCCCACCAGGTTCTGCTCACGTGGTCGCCTCGGCGCTGGACCGCAGCGCCTTCGACGGCGTCGTGGGGACCGTGGCGGGAGACGACACGGTGTTGGTGGTGGCGAGCGAGAACACCGGGGGAGCCGAGCTGGCACGGCGGATCGGTCAGTCTGGGGCCCCGTTCGGGACGCCGAAGGCGCAAAGAGTACGAAGAAATGGAGAACGGTGATGGCAAAGCGAGTGGCGTTGGCCTACAGCGGTGGGCTCGATACCTCGGTGGCGGTCAAGTGGCTGGGCGAGGAGCTGGGCGTCGAGGTGGTGGCGGTGGCGGTCGACGTGGGACAAGGGGACGACTTCGAGGCGATCCGCAGGCGTGCCCTGGATGCAGGGGCGGTGGAGTCGGTTGTCGTCGACGCGCGGCGCGAGATGGCCGAGGACTTCGTGGTGCCCGCGATCTTTGCCAACGCCCGCTATGAGGGGCGGTACCCGCTGGTGTCCGCGCTGTCGAGACCGGTCATCGTCCGTCACCTGGTGGCCCAGGCACGCCTTCACGGAGCCGACGCTGTAGCGCATGGATCCACGGGAAAGGGCAACGATCAGGTGCGTTTCGACGTCGGCGCGCGCACCCTTGCACCGGACCTCGAGATCCTCGCTCCTGCCCGGACCTGGGGGCTGACTCGTGTGGACTGCATTGACTACGCGGCGCGCCATTCGATTCCGGTGGAGGCGACCAAGGAGAAGCTCTACTCCATCGACGAGAACCTGTGGGGAAGGGCCATCGAGTGTGGTGTCATCGAGAACCCGTGGGTCGGTCCGCCCGACGAACCGTTCACCTTGACGAGAGCGACGCAGAGCAAACCACGCGAGGTCGTGATCGGGTTCGAGGGTGGGGTGCCGGTGATCCTCGATGGCCGACGTGTCGCGCTCGCCGAGCTGATCGGCGAGCTCAGCTCAGTGGTAGGTGCCTACGGATGGGGGCGGGTCGACATGGTGGAGAACCGCCGGGTGGGGATCAAGAGCCGTGAGGTGTACGAATGCCCGGCGTCGCTCGCGTTGATCCTGGCCCATGCCGATCTCGAGGGTCTCACGTTGGAGCGCGACGTGTCCCACGAGAAGGCGCGCCTCGAGCCGAGGTGGGCCGAGCTCGTCTACGACGGGTTGTGGTTCTCCCCGCTGAGAGAAGCGATCGACGCGTTTTTCTCCACGACCCAGCGGCACGTGACGGGCGATGTGCGCCTGGCCCTTGCACCCGGCAGTTGCATCGTGGCCGGACGGCGCAGCCCGATGTCTCTCTACGACCACGGGCTCGCCACATATGACGCCTCGGACACCTTCGAGCACAAAGACGCCGAGGGTTTCTCGCGGATCTGGGGCTTGGGCCTCGCCACGTGGGCTGCTCGCCAAGGTGGTGGCAGTCCGGGGCCGGCGGGAACAGCGACCGACGGCCCTCCCGCGCGGGCGCCCGAGGTGTCGGGGGACGAGGAAAGCAAGTGACCTTGTGGGAAGGGCGGCTCGGCGCGACGGCACACGAGGTGATGGCGTTCACCGCCAGCATCGGCTTCGATCGCCGTCTCGCCGAGGACGACCTCGCTGGGTCGCGTGCACATGTGCGGGGTCTCGGACGTGCGGGGGTACTCGCGATGGAAGAGGTCGCCAGTCTCTTGGGCGCGCTCGACCGAGTGGACGAGGAGCTCGCTTCGGGCAGCTTCGTCTTTCATCCCGAGGACGAGGACATCCACACGGCGGTCGAGCGGCGGGTGACCGAGATCGAGCCCGAGGTCGGGGCGAAGCTGCACACCGGGCGGAGTCGCAACGACCAGGTGGCCACCGACTTGCGTCTGTGGGCACGCCGCGAGCTGCTGGCAGTGGCCGGACGGGTGCTTTCCCTGCAGGAGACGCTGCTGCGGCGGGCAATCGAGGCCGGCGACGCCTACCTGCCCGGCTACACACACATGCAACGCGCGCAACCTGTGCTCCTGTCGCACCACCTGCTGGCGCATGGATGGGCGCTGGCGCGCGACGTAGACCGGCTGGTGCACAGTGTCGACCGGCTGGACGTGAGCCCACTCGGGGCAGGGGCGCTCGCGGGATCATCGCTACCGCTGGACCCTGACGGGGTCGCCGAGGACCTCGGTTTCACGGGACGTTTCGAGAACTCCATCGACGCGGTGTCGGACCGGGACTTCGTGGTGGAGGCTCTCTTCGACATAGCGCTGCTCGGGGTGCACTTGTCGCGCCTCGGCGAGGAGATTGTGTTGTGGTCGTGCGAGGAGTTCGGCTTCGTCGTCGTGAACGACGCTTATGCCACCGGTAGCTCGATGTTGCCGCAGAAGAAGAACCCCGACGTCGCGGAGCTGGCACGAGGGAAGGCTGGGCGACTGATCGGTCATCTCACCGGCGTGCTCGTCACCCTGAAGGGTCTTCCACTCGCTTACAACCGGGATCTCCAGGAGGGGACAGAGCCCTTGTTCGACGCCGTGGACCAGGTGTCGGGGGCTCTGGTGGCGCTCGACGGGCTGGTTTCGACCGCCGATTTCGTCACTGAGAAGATGAGCGAAGCCGCAGCCGGACCGCAGGCCGCGGCAGTGGACCTTGCCGAGTGGCTAGTGGCACGTCACGTCCCCTTCCGGCAAGCTCACGAGCTCGTCGGCTCCCTCGTGCGCGACTCGGTCGAGCGCGGTGTGCCTTTGACGGAGCTGGTGCATGCTCACCCCTCGCTCGGTGCAGAGGCGCTGAGCGTGCTCGAGCCCGGCGTCGCGGTCACGAGACGCACCTCGCCGGGAGGCGCCGGCCCAGTCCCGTTCTCGGTACAGCTCGAGCGCTTTCGCCAGCGCCTCGAGTTGGACTCTCAGCGCGTCTCGCACGCCCGCGAGCATCAGGTGCGCCATGGGTCGGGAGCCGGTTCGGCGGGTTCGGGGGTGGCTGCTTCAGGGGGCGGTTCAGAGGCCGGAGCTGATTGCTCTGGCAGATGAAGTCGTCACTCGCCCGTCATCGGGTGCTGCCGCGCTCCTTCTACAAAGGGGATCCGAGGGAGGTGGGACCCGCGCTTCTGAATAAATTGCTCGTGGGACGAGGGCGCGCAGGCAGGATCGTGGAGGTGGAGGCCTACCTGGGCACCGAGGACCCGGCGTCGCATGCGTACCACGGCCCGACCAGGCGCAACGCCACGATGTTCGGGCCGCCTGGCCGGCTTTACGTGTACTTCACGTACGGGATGCACTTCTGTGCCAACGCGGTGTGCGGACCGGAAGGGATCAGCCGGGCGGTGCTTCTTCGCGCGCTCACCCCGGTAGCGGGGGTCGAACTGATGCGCGTCGCGAGGGGCCCAGCAGTGGTCGACCGGCACCTGTCCAGCGGGCCGGCGAAGCTTTGTCAGGCCTTCGGGATCGGACGTGCCGACGACGGCGCCGACCTGGTGACGGGGGACAAGGACCTGGTGATTGCAGACGACGGCACGCCCCCACCTGCCCGACCGGCGATCTCCGGTCGCGTCGGAGTGGCCAGTGCTGCCGAAGTGCCGTGGAGGTGGTGGGTGGAGGGGGACCTCAACGTTTCGCGGGGAACCTCCCGGGTCGCGGTTGTCCTTTGGGTAGTGGGTCAGTTTCAATCGAGAAGCTGAGCGATCTGGAAGGCTGACCACGGAAAGTGGGTAATCCCCGCAGCCATGGCCGGGGTGGTCGGCTTCCCGTACCGCTTGCTGAGGGTCTGGTGCGGGCGGCCGAAGTTGTACCACATGAAGTGCAGGCTAACGGCGTGGGCGTGGTTCTCGACCTTCTTGGAGAAGGCGTTGGTCAGTCGGGTGAACCGCCGCATCCCCGTCCTTTGACACCCGGTACGGTTACGGGTAGCATTGCAAGTTCCCCCAGGTCGGCGGAGCCGCATCTGGGGCCCAGCACCTACGCCTTTCGAGGCGTGTGCTGTGTCGCTCCTTGAAAACGGAACAGTGAGAGCCAAAAGCCAGTGCGGGCGACCACACGGGGCGCTTCGGCGCGACCGGATGGTCGAACCACAATTAAGCACTGTCACGGACAACAACAAACCGTGCTGTGCCAGCTTCAAAGTCGGTCAGGGTCAGTCAGGCCCGAACCGGCTCTCCAGGTCGTCGCTTCGGTCGGGCTTGCCCGAACCGGGGCGTTGATCTCGACGGAGAGTTTGATCCTGGCTCAGGACGAACGCTGGCGGCGTGCCTAACACATGCAAGTCGAACGAGGTCCATCCGGTGGCAACACTGGTGAAGACCGAGTGGCGAACGGGTGAGTAACACGTGAGCAACCTATCCCGAAGACCGGGATAACCCCGGGAAACCGGAGCTAATACCGGATGTCCCCACCGGACCGCATGGTCTGGCGAGGAAATGGATTCCGCTTCGAGAGGGGCTCGCGGCCTATTAGCTTGTTGGCGGGGTAACGGCCCACCAAGGCGACGATGGGTAGCTGGTCTGAGAGGACGATCAGCCACACTGGGACTGAGACACGGCCCAGACTCCTACGGGAGGCAGCAGTGGGGAATCTTGCGCAATGGGCGAAAGCCTGACGCAGCAACGCCGCGTG
>Ga0187852_1000108_pt1 | contig 88846 bp, 81 predicted proteins | sample June2016WEW_6_40_FD_134511 | JGI IMG/M metagenome (GOLD analysis project Ga0187852, IMG submission 134511) | Peatland microbial communities from SPRUCE experiment site at the Marcell Experimental Forest, Minnesota, USA - June2016WEW_6_40 | ecosystem: Environmental > Terrestrial > Soil > Wetlands... | reverse complement strand
TATCCATGAGCAACACCCCAGATTCTCCAGCTTAAACGCCGGATGATCGCATGACCCAGGGTGGAAACTATTGGACGCTGTTTACCCCCGGAATCTGGAAAGTTTTGCACGCTGTTTTACACTATGATTGTGACAAGCGCCGAACGCGCTGGGAGAAGATCCAGCCGGGTATTCATATCCGTTTTTGGGTTCAGGGTACCGGCCACGATTTCAATCAGGCCGGCCTTGAGGCTCGCCGCAAAATCCGAAACGTAGCGTTGCGCCGCCAACTGCCGTTCCTCGGCGGCCCACTTGACTTGGATTGCCAAACGGGTGGTCTCCCGGTGCTCGGCCACTCTCGCTGCCTCGGCTGCTGCAGCTTCCATCAGGGAGCTATTGAGCTTGGTGTGTTTCTTGACGAGCAGGACGCTTTCCAGCCGGTGTTTTTCTCGGTCGCGTTCAAGTTGTTCGATGCGGCCTCTCAGCATCCCTTCGCGAGCCTCGATCTCATTTTCACGCCGGGCGGCATCGTTCGTCCGCCGCGAGATGGCGAAGTTTGCTGCCTTCTGCGCTCGTTCGCGTTCATTGTGCACCATTTCGCGAGTGCTGGCCTCTGCCAGAAGATCGTGAGCCCGCCTCATCTCTTGCGCAGCCCGCGCGGCCATCATGTCTGCAGTAACCCGCGCACTTTCGATTTCACGACGCCGGGCCTCGAATTCGGCTTGTTGTTTCGTCCGAATGGCTTCTAGTTTAGCAAAGATCGCAGCCCGTTGCTCATTGAGAGCGCCTGTTCGGCGGCTGAGATCTTCCAACTTCGATGTAACGAGCTTCTCGAGCCCCGCTTCGCGCGCCTTGACCGCGAGATCGCGCCGCTTCTGGTCGCTCTCCGTTGCCGCCGTATTACGGAGGCTCTCATCCAAGTCACTACGCTCAGAATCAAGCTTGCTGCGAAGTGCATCATGTTCCGCTTTGCGTGCCGCGAGCTCCCCGCGGCTACTCTTCAAGCGCTGCGCTTGATCGTCTAGTTCGGCATGACGCCCAATGGCTTGATTTAAGAGGCTCCGGGCGTTCGCCGTCAAGGCGGCGGCCTCTGTGGCTGCTCGATGTACCACCTCACTGCTAGCCCGCTCGCGCTCTAAGAGTTCTGCTTTACGCACCTCGGCATCATCTAGCTGCGCTTTCAGCATTTCGTGCAGTTCCGTGAGCTCAATTTTTTGGCGCTGCAGATTCGCAGCTGACGCTGCGGCCATGACTAACGTCCGCTTGGCAACCGCAGCGTCTGAACGTGCTTTGACCTCGTTTCCCTTCGCGGCTTGCAGGTAAAATACCGTCTGCTGACGGGTTTGATTTAATGCTAAAGCATCCGTGGCTAAAATATTGCGATCTTCCCGAAGCGCCGTCTGATCGCGACGAAGAGTTTCGCCGAGCGAAATTAGCTCTGCTTCGTGCGCGGCGATCTGCCCAGCAAGGTATTGAACGCGACTTAATTCACTCGCGACTTGCTCCCGCTCGATTGCAATCGTCGCCTCCCTGTCTGTGAGTTCGTGTGTGCGTGTTTTTAAGGTGGCTTCCTGGAGCCAGAGGTTGGCCTCTCTAATTTCAACCGCTTCCATTCGCAGTCTCAAATCTTGTTCTCTCTCGGTGAGCCGGAACTCGCGCGCGTTTAGGTCCGCAGTCGTGAGATCAATCGAGGTTTGCAGCTCTTGGGCACGAGCCGACTCGGCGAGTGCCAGCGCCATTCGTTCGTTCACCTCAACCAAACCTGAAATTATTTTTTGACGCTCAGACGCGAGAATTACGAGATCGCGGGTGAGTTGCATTTCCCGTTCGGTCAAATCTACCTCGGCGACTTCCAATTCCGATTGGCGGTAATCGAGCGCTGCTTCGCGTTGATTGGCTTCGCCAAGGCTCTTGGACAAAAAATCTAGTGTATTGAAAATCGTTGTCTTCTGGCCGGCCATTTCGACCAAGTGCGCCTTCTCCCTCTCGACTGATTCTCGGAAATCGGGAGTGTCCAAATGCTCGCGCCCCGTAATCGCCTTTTTGGCCCCGCGCACGAGGCGGGAGTCAAGAGCCTTTGCGGCGTGATCGGCCCACAGGGTTTGCAGGGCGCCAAACGATGATCCGCCGCCAGCCTTAGCCTGCATGGCGAGAAGCATCTTTTTTACGGAGACTTCAAGGATGTCCCGGCCGCTGGACCCGTCTTTCTTCGTGCGTCCTTTCCGGTCATGGACCGGAGCGGCATACACATCGACGACGCCGCCACCGCGCTCGTCGAGGTCAAGCCTCATGGCAAAAACCCCGCCCACATGGGTCTCGGCGAAACTCTTGACTTGCGAGAAAAGCGCTTGAATCCGGGAATTCTGGCCATCGTGGATTCCGCCGGTTTCCGCGATCCATGACGGCGACACGCCCATAAGCAGGTGAACGGCGATCGCGGAACCCTGCCGCGTCCGCGCGCCTGCCGCTTTTAGATGAGCGCGAAAATCCTCAACATAGTTCGCGGAAGGTCCCCCTGACTGGGACCAATACAGGCAATCACCTCGCATAGCGCCTGGCCTCGTCGCGGCCGTTGGAGCTTGGCGGCTGGCATGGTCCTCTTGTTCGCGGAGATAGCCTTGTGTCTTGATCCGGTGGCATCGGACGAACGCGAAGAGCGGGCGGGAGACGTCGAGCATGACTCACCTGTCGAAGCTGATGGATTGAGAAAAACAAACAATCGCCAAGCTTTGAGAAAAAGATTTATCAAATAAATAGTTGACAAACACACTACCGGTTATCCTTTCAGGACCGCTCGCGCTTAACCGGTGTGGATTCGAATCCTTTGTTATAGATTGGTTCGAGCCGTGAGGAAAAAGCGGGAGCCACCGGCCGATGCCGCCTCGGCAGCCCATCAGTTCGTGTTCAGAAAGGCGAACCGCGAGCCTAAGTTGGCGAGGCAGTCAATGCTTCGATCAGTGCCTCGTAAGAGGTGTGTTTCCAAAGCATGATGAGGTTGGTGATCGCATCATCACTAAACTCCTTGCGCAGCCGATAAAGCAGTTCGCCGGCTGCAATTTTTTCGTCGGCGTTATGATGAGAGACCGCGTCACCATCATGTGCAGGCGCAAACTTGACCTCGGAGAAGTCGCTCTGGTTTGAGGTAGGCTCGTCATCACCGGAGGCCTCGTTGGTGTATGACGTCGACGTGACATCCACCTCCCGGCCTTCGACATCGGATGACGTACCGTCGATGTCCTCCAGATTGTCCACACCAAGCGGTGTCGCAGGCCCGAACAGCGGCGAAGACGAGGTATTATCGTTGAGGCGCCCCGTGACTCGTTTGGCCACAGCGATTGGCCGATCCGCGGCCAGGGAGTCGATTAATCCATTTTCCTTAAACTCCCTAACCATGGCGGCAATGTCGTCGGCTGTGATCCGCTTTTTGGCCTCGATAAGATCGACGATACGAGCTTTCACAGGTTCCGGCGCGAAGGCGCCCCGATAGAGGGCGCGGGGCGTCAATTCCGTAACGGTTGGGGAAACAGCGGCCCAATCCGCCGCCGCCATAAAATTTCGCGCCGTGCTTTCACTAAAGTCCAGTTCTGTTTGTAGCCAAATTGTTAGCGTACCCCGCGAACAATATTCCAACAGTGTTTTTTTGACGGCATTGAGATCATTGCCAACATCCACGATGTATTTGCCGGAGCGACCAAGAATACGAACTCGCATCTTATCCAAAAAGGCGCGGTCCTTCAGCGGCATGTTGCTGTAATCGATGGACATGGCCGGCCGAAAGTCTGCGGCTGTTTGGACATCATTCGTCTCCACTTCAGCGTTGGATTGGTCATCCGACGCTGCGATGTCCAGCGAAGAACTCGGCAGCGTTGCTGCCTCGTAAGCCGAAACGTCATCATTCAACATTTCGGAAATGATTTTGTCGCTTGCAATTGCGATGATAGCGCTCATCGAAGACATTTTAACCTCCAGGATATTAAATGATTAGTGCGACGGTGAATCCTTGGCCTTAGGATCGATGGTCGGCCCGGTTTATTTTTTCTCTGTTTTGGAGCGCTATGAGTTTCGAAAACGGTCAGCCGTTTCCGCATCAGTCTTGCGCATCTCGAAAAGTTTTATTTGAGCGTGCACTTGAATCGTAGTCCATCGTGCAGGCGATGTGCGCCGGGTGAGCCTCTCGCGTTCTGGATCTGTGGTGAATCCAAAACCGCTTAATCGCTATGCGTTTAGCATCGCGCCGGCGCCTGTTGCGTCAGCTGATTTCGGGTGGCGCGCGGGTCATCGGATCTTGCCCCCCGACCGTAGCTTGCTGCGAGGGCTCGCGATCGCTCAATTCACTTAAATACCGGCGAGCTTCGTCGATCAAAATGAGAGACCGTTTACCGGCCTTTTTGATTTTAAGCCGGCCCTTTGCAATTTCTTCGTAAGTGTGCGAGCGACCGATCGACGTGGCCCTGCAAAACTCTTCGATCGAAAGCGCAAGGGCACCGGCGGTAAGGATTGACTGCAAACGGCTATCCGACTTCTTGTTCTTTTCGGCCCGGTATTTCTGCGATGCGTTGGTCATGACAAGTGAAGTTTGGTCGTTCAATATCGCCTCCTAAGATTTCTCAAACCTAGGGCGCTGATGTCACCGGCGCGCGGGGGTAAAAAGGGCGTTTCCGTAAAAACAGCCCATTGACAAGGAAGATGAAATATGAAATTTCTGATTGGTTTATCTTAAAATATTATCAAGGGGTGAGAGTCATGGGCGCAGGAAGCCGTTTTTGGCTTGAACGAAACCGTCTATGGCAGGAATCGTTTGGCAGGATGCCCTTGGTTGCGCCTACCAACGATGATCTGGACAAAACAATCGAAGCCGCATTGCGGCGCGCCGGTGTGAATACGTCGACGTGGTCTACCAAGGGTTATCGGGGCCTAGGACACACCAAGACGCTGTTGGGTTTGCGTCCCTTGATCGGAGACGAAACGTTTCGGCCCTTCAGCGAAATGCGGCAATTCTGGCTTCCCTTGGCCGCCGGCTTTGCAACCTACGAACAGCTGCAGCAGGTGAAACGGCTCGATAACCGGGGTGAGTTGCTTGCGCGCGTCCGTGAATTCAGGCGCGCTGCCGAAGCAGTCGAGAATGGTTATCGTGGCGCCAGCCGGGCGTGGGGGACTTCGCCTTTAAAAACGTTCGTCGCCAGCCCGCTAGGTGTCGAGCTCGCGTACATTAATTTGACAGAGGGTCGCTTCCCTCGGCTTTATGCCGCCATGGCTGAGCTCGAAAGCGAACTGGCCGTCGATGAAAATGCCGTCAAGGTGAATAAAAATACGCGTTTTGCGTTGAGGGCTTTCGTTGCGATCGTGGGAATCGCCTGGCATCGATTGACTCGCATGACGCCAAGCAGAGACAAGCCATTCAAAGATTTTGTCGAGGCTGCAACGGCGTCAGTCGGCGGATTTGGAGACGCTCTTGATGAGGCAATCCGCGACGTTACGGGCCAAACCGATTGGGCCAAATTCGATAATCTGTTCGAGCTATTGCTTTTGACGGGTCCGGTCTTGCGGGATGCCGTAAAGGTAGGTCCTTTTCCGGACGAGGAAAGGTCTGCGATGTACGAAGCTCTCTACAACCATGAATCTGGATCGCCGCATTTCGATGTGCTCCTCCATGGAACCCGTTCGGGTCCGGAAGCCGAGATGATCGCGAGGCTTTACGGTCTTTGACTTGCGCATGACGACAATTTGGTCGAGCGCACGACGATTAGCGAAGGAAATGTGAATAGCGAGATTAAGCATACCACCAGCGGCGGCCAAGCCACAGAGTTTTCCATATTGCGGCTCGGCCATCAATCCAGCCATTCTGATGGATTGATGGCGGTCGCCGGAATTTCCAGCGCTCGCCACGACCTATAAAACATCCGCGCTCCGAACAGAGCGCGACTTTTCATCTCTAAAACTTTGGTAAGTGATCGTCGATCGCCTTCTGCAGATGATCGGGAGCGAGATGCGCGTAATATTTCTCGGTAGTCCGGGTGTCTTTGTGGCCAAGAAGCTTAGAGACCGTCAGAAGCGGGACGCCGGCCATGACCAGATGGCTCGCAAACGTGTCGCGCATCCCATGAAACGTGATGGCCGGATCGATGCCCGCGTCGCTGCAGCCTTTTTCCATTCTTCGTTGTTGATCCGACGGCCGCCATTGTTCACCGTCCGCCCGCACGAACACGAACTCCTTCGGCCTCTTGCCCTTCACGATCTCACCCAGGAACTGGCAGCCCTCCCGGGTCAACCGGATGATCTGGGTCTCGCCGGACTTGGTGATCCGGGTCAGGGCGGTCCGGGCCGCCAGATCGACGTCGCCGCAGGTGAGATGACGAAGGCTCCCAAATCGGCAGCCGGTCAGGAGGGCGCCGCGGACAAGCCGGCGGAAATCCTCTTCGACATGTCCCTTGAGCCGCTCGCTTTCATCGACCGAGAGATAACGGATGCGCGCCTGATCAACGCCAGAGTAGGGGGCAAGTGCCGTATTCCAGGCGGCGTCCGTCGCGAACCAATGTTGCGTCTTGGCGTAGTTCAAGGCGGCGCGCAAAACGTTCAAGATCCGGTTTGCCCGGTTGCGCCGGGCGCGAAGCGCATCCTTCTCATCAAAGTCATCGTCGCGATCGCGAACGACTGGGTTCCCCGACCGCGACAGGCGCGGCGCGAGCGGCAAATCGTTTCGGAAGTTCTTGAGCATTTCCGCATTGAGACGGTCGAGACGCGTCGCGCCGAGCTTTGGCCGCAGGTGACACTTCAGAACACTGTCGAGGTTCGGGAGGTCGCGCCCGGGCTGGTTGTCCCGGCCAGTATCGCCCCTGACATAGGCCGCACGATAGATGTCGAACACGTCGTTCAGGGTTGATCGCGCCGCCTGGGGCAAGGTGCCGGAGAGACGTTTGGCTTCGGCCTCGATATAGGCGGCCTCGGCTTTTTTCACGGCCTGGGGGTAGGACAAGATCGCGGCTTGATCCGGCAGGGCAGGACCATCGTCCGCGGTGCCAAGCTTCCTCTCGAGATAAGAAGCAGAATCAGGGAGACGGATTCGCGCGAGCCAGGATCCGCCGCGTCGTCCGCGCCGGTAGCCCAACGCCAAGCCCTGGTGGATCGCCCGGTAGTAGGGCTCACCGCGCGGCGCCAAGCGCTCGCGCGCCGTCGGTGTACTTATGGGGGCATCACTCGTCGATCGGCTCATGGCAAGGTCCAAAACATGGGAAGTTTTTGGGGAGTATACGGGCATGGACGGGCTGAGACGCCCATGGACTGTCCTTATCTATTTCTTTATTTTACAACGAGTTATAATACTAAGTCAAAGCCGAAAGCGGCCATTTTGTCAATGTTCTCGCCCTTTCACGGCGAAAACAGGGGTTCGATTCCCCTTGGGCGCACCAATGAAACCGAGCGATTGCCACAATTTGACAACCTTGAGCGGACTCTGTGCTGGAAAATCGAAACAGTTTTCCGGGGTGACGCCGCCGGGGCAATAGGCGAAACTGGGACATGATCCGCCCGGTGAAACTCGTATCGCAGCCTCGAACCGTGACGCGCCCGGATCGGGTAGCGAGGAGCAAGGCATGAGAGTCGTCTTCATCGTCATCGGCGGATCGGCGGGTCTCGTCATCGGGGCCATCGCCGGATTCTGCGTGGCTCTCGTCGCGATGTCCTTTTCCCAATCGCGTAACGATGGCAGTTACGGGATGCTGGAAATGATCGTGTGCCTGCCAAGCGGCACGTTTTTAGGACTGCTGACCGGTCTTTACGACCCGTCTCGCGGGCCGCTAGCGCGAACGAGACCCGTTCTAGCGCGCGGCCCTGGCATCGGATGTCCCCGAAAATGTGGGAAAGATTCCCGCCGCATTAAGCGTCCGTTAACCATAAAGCCGCTTACTTCTTCTTAAGAAGTTAGAGCATTTCCACGATCATAAAAGTCTACAACTTTTATGGAAAATGCTCCTAGCATTGATCCGAGAGCTTTGTTCGACTGGGTCTCCCCAGCTAACTCCAGGACTTGCCGATGCACGTTGCGCATCATCTGCCGCCCGCGCCCGAGCTGAATACGCGCCTCCAAACCCGCAAGACGCCTGGGGATGACGAGGAAAGCAAGGCCTATGCGCACCTTTCCGGTCTCTCCGAGGAAGACCGGCGCAAAGGCTCGAAGGGGCAGCCGCCGCCCCAGCGCGATCCGGACCAGCCGCCGCAACCCACGTCCTCCGGGCTGTTGCGCCCGAAATCGCGTCCACTCGCCTTCGCCAAGCCGGCGCCGTTCATGGCCGTGACGAGCGTGACGGAATTTTGGACCGAACTCGTCATGGCGAGCAAGGACGAAGGCCTCGATGACGGCGGGCAACAACCGGCAAAGCAAGCGGCGCGGACAAACGAACCCTCGCTTCTCGATCTGTTCGCCAAGGCCGTGAAGTGAACGGACGGGTTGTTCCCCTTAGCCAGTAATGCCGGAATCTGCTTAAATCTCGTGGAACACCGCACGGGGGCTTGTCATGATTTCGCGCCTTGGACTGATCGCGGTTTTGGCTTTGGCCATTTCGCCGTGCCATGCCGATCCGGCTACGCCTCCGACGCTGGCCGAGGCGTTCAGGCTCATCTCCTCGAAGCCCAAGGTCGATCTCACCCATACTTTCGGGCCGGACACGCCGGTCTGGTCCGGCTTTGGCCAGGCCAGAATGACGCCGGCCGCCGATCCCAAGACGCATGAGCCCTATACGGTCGCTAAGGATGGATTTCGCGCGACCTTTTACGAAATGGTCGGGCAATACGGCACCCATGTCGACCCGCCCGCGCATTTCTCGGACACCGGCGCGACGATGGATCAAATTCCGCTCGACGACATGATCCTGCCGCTGATCGTGCTCGACGACACGCCCTATCTCGCCGCCGATCCCGCCCATGCCTTTTCCGTGGCTGATCTTCTCGCCTGGGAAAAGCTGCATGGTCGCGTGCCCAAGGGGTCTTTCGCGGCGCTGCGCACGGATATGTCGAAGGATTGGACCGCCAATCCCGGACGCTTCAAGCGCGATCCCTTTCCCGCCTGGTCGCTCGAGGTGCTGAAGATGCTGGTGGAACAGCGCGGCGTGGTCGCCATCGGCCACGAGGCCATGGATACCGATACGACGAAGGACATGGCGGGCGAAACCTACATCCTCGGCAGCGGACATTTTCAGATCGAGGTGATGGACAATCTCGATAAGGTTCCGCCCACCGGCGCCTATATCGTGGTGAGCTGGCCCAAGGTGAGGGATGGTTTGGGCTTTCCCGCAAGGGCCTATGCGGTGCTGCCCTAAAACCAGGAATCAGGACCGGGCGCTCGTTTCCGGCCGCTGGCGTGATTTCGTGAACCTTCCGGCTCTACCGCGCGACACAGCGATATCGCGGGATAACGCGAAGGAGCGCCATCATGAAACACGTGAGACTCGACGAGCTTCTCGCTACGTCTTGCACTTTCCCCTCGAGCGGTGCGCCGGCGGCTTGCGCCTGTCACGGGCGGCTCCGCGCCAACCCCTATGCCGCCCCCTCGGGTCGCGGCCCCGCGCGGATCGAGACTTGTCCAGGCTGCGGCGAACTCCTCGCCGCTCCGGCCGCCGATGCCAGCGCGCTGAGGATCGTTATTGCCAACGATTTAATTTGAACGCTGGGGCATGCATGTTGGCGGGCATATTTCCGGCGCCTAATGCCGTGGTGCTCCGCTCCGCCGGGCCTGGCCGTGACAAGCACCTCCCTTTTCCCCGCCTATCGCACCCGCCGCCCTAGAGTTTTCCCGCGCGTCCCTATAGAGTCTGCGCCTAAACCTCCAACCCGCGTGTGGACCCTCAATTTTGGCCGATAAACCCGACAACGAACCGCCGGCTTCGCCTGGCTTCGACGTCCGCCCCGTTTCGATTTCCGATGAGATGCGCCGGAGCTATCTCGATTACGCTATGAGCGTGATCGTCAGCCGCGCATTGCCCGACGTGCGCGACGGCTTGAAGCCCGTGCACCGGCGCATCCTGCATTCCATGCAGGAGCAGAATCATCTGCCCGACCGCCCTTATGTGAAATCCGCCCGTATCGTCGGCGACGTCATGGGTAAGTACCATCCCCATGGCGATAGCGCGATTTACGACGCGTTGGTCCGCATGGCGCAGAACTTTTCGCTGCGGCTGCCGCTGATCGACGGGCAGGGCAATTTCGGCTCGGTGGATGGCGATCCGCCGGCCGCCATGCGTTACACCGAATCGCGGCTCGCCCGGCCCGCCTTGGCCTTGATCGAGGATATCGATTCCGACACCGTCGACTTCCAGCCGAATTATGACGGCAAGGAGCGCGAGCCGGTCGTTCTGCCGGCCCGCTTCCCCAATCTGCTCGTCAATGGCGCGGGCGGCATCGCGGTCGGCATGGCGACCAATATTCCGCCGCATAATCTCGGCGAGATCATCGATGCCACGATCGCGCTGATCGACGATCCCGAACTGTCGCTCGAAGCCCTGATCGAGTTGATTCCCGGCCCCGATTTCCCCACCGGCGGGGCGATCCTCGGCCGCTCGGGCGTGCGCTCCGCCTATATGACCGGGCGCGGCTCGGTGGTGGTGCGGGCCAAGGTCGAGGTCGAGAGCCTGCGCAAGGAGCGCGAGGCTCTGATCGTCACGGAGATCCCCTATCAGGTCAATAAAGCGACCTTGATCGAGAAGATCGCCGAACTCGTCCGCGAGAAGAAGATCGAGGGCATTTCGGACTTGCGCGACGAATCCGACCGCGACGGGATGCGGATCGTGATCGAGCTGAAGCGCGACGCCGTCAGCGATGTCGTGCTGAACCAGCTCTGGCGCTTTACCGCCATGCAGTCCTCGTTCGGCTGCAACATGATCGCGCTGAACGGCGGCCGGCCGGAACTGATGAATATCCGCGATTTTCTGGTGGCCTTCGTCGACTTCCGCGAGGAGGTCGTCACGCGGCGCACGAAATTCCGGCTGAACAAGGCGCGGGATGCCGCCCATCTCCAGGTCGGTCTCGCCATCGCGGTCGCCAATATCGACGAGGTGATTCACCTCATCCGGACCTCGCCGGACACCGCCGCCGCGCGCGAATCGCTCATGGTCCGCGCTTGGCCCGCCAAGGATATGGCGCCGCTGATCGCGCTGATCGCCGATCCCCGCCATGCCTTGCAGGAGGACGGGCTCTATCGCCTCTCCGAGGCGCAAGCGCGTGCCATCTTGGAGTTGCGCCTGCAACGGCTCACTGCTTTGGGCCGCGAGGAAATCGCCGAAGCGCTCAACAAGCTGGCGGTCGAAATCGCCGATTATCTCGACATTCTACGCTCCCGCGAGCGGCTGTTCGGCATCATCAAGGACGAGATGATCGCGGTGCGCACGGCCTATGCCACGCCCCGGCGCACGCAAATTCTCGAAAGCGTCGAAGGCGTCGAGGACGAGGATCTGATCCAGCGCGAGGACATGGTCGTCACGGTGTCGCATGGCGGTTATGTCAAGCGCGTGCCGCTCTCGACCTACCGGGCGCAACGGCGCGGCGGCAAGGGCCGCTCGGGCATGCAGACGCGCGAAGAGGATTTCGTGGCGCGGCTCTTCGTCGCCTCGACCCACACGCCGATCCTGTTCTTCTCCTCGCGCGGCCAAGTTTATAAGGAAAAGGTGTGGCGCTTGCCGCTCGCCGCTCCGCAAGCGCGGGGCAAGGCCTTGATCAACATGCTGCCGCTGGAGCAGGGCGAGCGCATCACCACCATCATGCCGCTGCCCGAGGACGAGGAGAGCTGGGCCACGCTCGACGTCATGTTCGCGACGACGCGCGGCACGGTGCGGCGCAACAAGCTCTCCGATTTCGCCCAGGTGAACCGCGCCGGCAAGATCGCCATGCGGCTCGATGCCGGCGAGGAAATCGTCGACGTCCAGATCTGCCAGGAGAACGACGACACGCTGCTGACCACGCAAAAGGGCCAGTGCATCCGCTTCCCCGTGACCGATGTGCGCGTCTTCAAGGGGCGCGATTCCATGGGCGTCCGTGGGATTTCGCTGGCCGAAGGGGATCGTGTGATCGCGCTCGCCATCTTGCGCCATATGGAGGCTGATGCCGGCGAGCGCGTCGCCTATCTCAAGATGCGCCGCGCGGTGGCGGGGGAAGCCAATCTCGAAGCCGGAGCCGAGGCCGGCACCGAAGTTGGGCCGGAGGATACCGCCGCCGAGGGGCAAGAGGCCGAGGAAGTCATGGCCTCTACGCTGCCGCAAGAACGCTATGTCGAGATGTCGCTGGCCGAACAGATCATTTTGACGATCTCGGCGAATGGCTTCGGCAAGCGCACGTCTTCGTTCGAGTACCGCATCACCGGACGCGGCGGCAAAGGCATCGTCGCCATGGCCGTCAATGCCCGCAACGGCCCGCTCGTCGCCTCCATGCCGGTGGAAGATGGCGACGGCCTGATGCTGGTCACCAACGGCGGGCAGCTCATCCGCGTGCCCGTCGACGGCATCCGCGTGGCTGGGCGCGGCACCCAAGGCGTCATCGTATTCAACACCGGACCGGACGAGCAGGTCGTGTCGGTGGAGCGCATCCCGGCGGAGGAGGATGAAACCGGGAGTGACGAGACCGCGCCGGAGGAGGGCGGGGAGGGGTGATTAAACCCCGCTTGGTACAGGTTCGATGTCCGTTTTCCGCCAAGCGCTTGGCGTTCTGCCCGTCCAGCGGCGGAAAGATCTCGTGAAATGGGATTGGTCGCTGAAACCAAGCGCGTAGGCAATATCCGTCATGGAATCGCCTTCACCGATCATCGAAACGGCATGCGCCCGAAGCGCCGTATCGCGCACGTGTTGGAACGTGGTGCCCTGGTCGTTCAGGTGTCTTTGGAGCGTGCGAGGCGCGAGGCCCAACCGGCGCGCGGTGCGGTTGAGGCTTGGACGCTGGTTGCCTAGCCCCGAAAGGATCGCCTGTTCGACCTCGTGAAGAGGCGAATCTCCCGATGGCATGGGGTCGAGAGGGCGCGGTTCGATGGGCGCGCGGTTGATCCATTCCAGCATTTCGGCGGGGAAACAGACCGACGTTGTTTCTCCATGCTCCAGCGAGCAGCCAAACATCTGTTCGATGGAGGATTTCGAAACGAGGGTTGCGCCTGGCACGGTGACCTTGCGCGGAACCCAGCTGGATCCGCCAAACCGGCGAATGATCGCAAGCATATAGCCAATGGCGAGAATATCATTTTGTTGCCGCCCGATGACGGTGCGATCGGTGACATCGTAAGTCAGGCTTGCCCAGCGGCCTTCGATCGAAAGCCGCAAAGTCGTGGCGGTCTGTAACGCCGCTGAAATTTCGGTAATGGCGACGTTTAATGCTTCGCGGAGGGCCGGTTGCGCGGCGATCAGCGTGCCATAGGAGCCAAGGCCCTTCAGCCCGGCTTCCACCGACAGCCGCGCGGCGACCGCTGGATCGCCGATTTCCTTCGCGGCCGCCTGTAAGAGGGCGAACTGGTCTTTCAAGAAGATGAGCCCGTTTGGCCGTTCGACGACGCGCTGCGAGAGATCGGCCTGCCTGAAAACACGAGCGGTCGATCCGCCCGCGCGGGCGACGGTGTCGAGGATGGAGCCGATCGTGCAGGTTCGCGTCAGACCATATCCGGCCATTTCTTCTCCGGCGCTCTTCAACCTCCCAACAAACCCATACGGCGCGTAAAGGCAAGCCCGGCACGCCGCTAGAGCCTAAACCCTGGCCCAGGCCGGCAAAGTCCGGCGCATCGGAGGAAAGAACAATGGGAAAATGTTCAGTATCGCGGATCCGCCAAATAGGCTTGGCTGTCGCGGGCGTCGTCATGGCATGGAGCACGACGGGTTTCGCGGCCAACAACCCGCCGGGAAAGATCGCAGTCGCCGATTTCGATTATCTCGACACGTCGCAGGAAGCCAAGGATCAGACGGCCGACCATGAGCGGCGCCTGCGTGAATTTGGCGATATTCTCAAGGCGAAACTTTCGGCATCGTCGTTCCAGGCGGTCGCCGTCGCGTGCGACAAGCCCGCATGCTCCGTAACGACTCTCGGGCCGGAGACTCTCCTGGCGGACGCGAAGGCGCAAGGCGCCCGTTACCTCGTTTATGGCGGCGTGCATAAATTCAGCACCCTGGTCCAATGGATGAAACTCGAAATGATCGATCTCCAGACCGGCGCGATGGTCGCCTCCAAGCTCGTGACGTTCCGGGGCGATACCGACGAAGCCTACCGCCGCGCGGCGGATTTTGCCTTGGAGGATATCCTGCTTCCCCCGCTCCGCGGCCAGAACTTTTGAGGCCGCGATAATTGCGGCATCGTGTATCCGGACGGCCGCTTGAACCAGCGTGCCGGCCGGATGGACGCGGCGTGAATGAGAGTGAGAAGATCGCGCTGGAGGAAGGCGGGACGGGCTTTATTGCAATTTTAGGACGGGAACCAGCGTTGTGAAATGCTCGACGAAACGCTTTGCGCTTTCGAGAGCATCAGCGGATTCCTTGGCCGGTGTAACGGCTTCGTCGCCAGTAAAATAATCGGCCACGGATTTAAACTCATAGGCCTGGGATAAAAAACGCCTCAAAGCGTGATCGACGCGCGTGTCATCTTTCGTCAGCCGGAAAAATTCGGTCTGCACGCCATGATGGGATTTTGACGTTTTTCCCGTTCGTTCAAATATATAGGCTTGAGCCGCGTGAAAACTTGCGAGGTAAGCGGCTCTTGCGGCATCCTCATGAAGACTAACAGTCATCATGATACGAGCTCGGGCAATGCATATGTTTGCTTGTTCAATATACTTTGCGGATTCAGGTTTCATATATCCCGCCCGTCGCGGCGGATGTCATGCATGATGGGGGTTCTGTCGCGATAGGCCGCCGCCGGAAAAGGTTTTGTGTCGAAGAAAACCCCTGTGCCGTCAATGAAATCGACCCGCAAATCGGCAAGACGATGAACCTCTTTCCAACGGTCCGGCAAGCTTTTCAAGAAGACCGCGACGTCATAGTCCGATTCAGGATGCGCGTCGCCGCGGGCGCGTGAGCCATAGAGCACGACACGGTCGATTTGTTCCCCGTAGAGATCATCCAAGGCCGCGCGGAACTTGGATATGATGGGATCGTTCATTGTTTTAACGTTCATAATTTCTCTTTCTCACAGCTGGAACGTATAGCACATATCGCGGTTCGGCTGCCAGGCAGGTCACTGCCACGTGGTCCACGCCATCAGATATGGTCACGCGAGCGAAACTGCGCTAACAGCTGGAAAAACAATCCGCATTTCCGGCGAAAGCTCAACCGGCAAACCCATGTCCCGCACCGCCCTCTTCATCGGTTCCTTCGACCCCGTGACCAACGGCCACGTGGCGCTCATCGCCCAGGCGGCGAAGCTTTGCGACGTGCTGGTGGTCGCCATCGGCGTGCATGCCGGCAAGGCGCCTTTGTTTCCGGTGGAGGAGCGGCGGCTGCTGATCGCGGCGAGTTGCGCGCCGGCACTGGCCCAAACCGCCTGTGCGCTGCATGTCGAGACGTTCGACGGGCTTGCCGTAGAGGCCGCGAGGACGCATGGAGCCTCGATCATCATTCGCGGTCTTCGCGATGGGACCGATCTCGATTACGAGATGCAAATGGCGGGCATGAATGGCGCGATGGCGCCAGGCGTTCAGACGATCTTTCTGCCGGCGCCGCCAGAGGTTCGTCACATTACCGCGACATTGGTCAGGCAGATCGCGCAAATGGGGGGCGATGTCTCGCCCTTCGTCCCCGCGCCCGTGGCCCGGGCACTCCGGGCGAAATTCGAGAAAACAGGAACGAAAACAGCATGAACTTCGATCGCCGCGCCCTTTTCGGCGCTTTCGCCGGTACGCTTTTGGTTGGTGCGGCTCTGCTGCCCCTCGCCGGGTCCGCCATGGCCGCCCCCGCGGCCGATCCCGCTCACCAAATCGTCCTCACGACCAAGGACGGCAGGGTGGTGATCCAGTTGCGGGCCGATCTCGCGCCGAATCACGTCAAGCAGATCGAGACGCTGATCTCTCAGAAATTCTACGATGGGATCGTCTTCCATCGCGTCATCGCCGGCTTTATGGCGCAGACGGGCGATCCCACAGGCACCGGCGGCGGCGGCTCCCAGCTGCCCAACCTCAAGGCGGAGTTCTCCAGCGAGCCCTTCGTGCGCGGAACGATCGGCATGGCGCGAACGCAGGATCCCAATTCGGCCAATTCGCAATTCTTCATCTGTTTCGACGACGCCTCTTTCCTCAACGGGAAATATACGGTCGTCGGCCAGGTGATCTCCGGCATGGATGTTGTGGACAAGATCAAAAAAGGTTCGAGCGAGGCAAACGGCGCGGTGAGCGATCCCGACAAAATCATGACCTTGCGTATGGCGAACGCGAAGCCCGTAAAGTAAGTCCGCGGGGCGCCGCTGTTTACGGCGGCGCCCAGAGCGGCTATTGGGGCCGCCACGTCCTCATCCGCTTCGCCGCCCGGCATGAAAAGGGCGGCTCTTTCATTTTAGGAGATCCCCATGGCAGAGCCTGGCAACACCCTGACACTCGAGACGACCAAGGGCCCCGTGGTGATCGAGATGCGTCCCGATCTCGCGCCCAACCATGTCGCCCATATCAAGAAGCTCGTGGGAGAGAAATTTTACGACGGGATCGTCTTTCACCGCGTCATCGACGGCTTCATGGCCCAGACCGGTTGCCCCAATGGCACCGGCACGGGCGGATCGAAATATCCGAATCTGAAGCAAGAATTCAATGCCGAGCCGCATGTGCGCGGCACCTGCTCCATGGCGCGGGCGCAGAACCCGGATTCGGCCAATTCGCAATTCTTCATCTGCTTCGACGACGCGGGCTTCCTCAACAAGCAATATACGGTTTGGGGCAAGGTCGTGTCGGGCATGGAGAATGTCGATAAGATCAAGCGCGGCGAGCCCGTGCGCGATCCCGATAAGATCATTTCCGCGACGCTGAGCTGAGATCGCGGTTTAGCGCCACAGCCTGCATGCCCGGCCATGTGCCGGGCATCTGCATTTAGGCACGTCTCCCGCCATGCGCGTCGACCTCTTCGATTTCGAATTGCCGCCAGGCCTGATCGCCTTGCGGCCGGCCGAGCCGAGGGAATCCGCGCGTCTGCTTTGCGTCACGCCGGGAGCGATGCAGCCGTTTGCAGACAAAACGCTAGCCGATCTCCCCATGCTGTTTCGGCCGGGCGACGTGCTCGTCGTCAATGACACCAAGGTCATTCCGGCCCGCCTCCACGGCACGCGCGCCCGCGCGGGCGGGACGGCGCGCATCGAGGCCATGTTGCATAAGCGCGAGGGCGCGGGCGTCTGGAGGGCCTTTTTGCGCCCGGCCAAGAAGGTCCTGGCCGGCGAAACCATCTCCTTCGGCACGACAGAGGATCCGCTCGACGCCACGCTGATCGCGCGCGGCGAGGAGGGCGAGGGCCTGCTCCAGTTCTCTAGGGAAGGCGAGGCGCTCGATCGCGCCTTGGAGCGCCTGGGATCCTTGCCTCTGCCGCCCTATATCGCGGGCAAGCGCGCGGTGGATGCGAGGGATACGAGCGACTACCAAACCGTCTTCGCGGCCAAGCCAGGCGCCGTTGCCGCGCCCACCGCGAGCCTGCATTTCACTCCGGCCCTCATCGCCGCCATCGAGGCGCGCGGCGTTGCGATTGCGCGGGTGACGCTGCATGTCGGCGCGGGCACCTTTTTACCGGTCAAGGCCGAGGATACCGGGGGGCACCGCATGCACGACGAATGGGGCGCGCTCGATGCCGGGACCGCCGCCCGCCTCAACGCCGCCAAACAGGCCGGAGGCCGCGTGATCGCGGCGGGGACCACGAGCTTGCGGCTGCTCGAAAGCGCCACCGGCGAGGATGGCATCGTACGCGCCTTCAGCGGCGATACCGCCATTTTCATCACGCCGGGCTATCGCTTCCGGCTCGTCGACTGCCTGCTCACCAATTTTCACTTGCCGCGATCGACACTTTTCATGCTGGTCTCGGCCTTTTCCGGGTTAGAGACGATGCAAAGCGCCTATGCCCATGCCATGGCCTCGAACTACCGCTTTTACAGCTATGGCGATGCCTGTTTTCTCACACGTGCGGCCTGACGGAATGAGCGGTAAAATCTTTGGCTTCGAGATCCTGGGCGTCGATGGCGCCAGCCGGACTGGCGTGATCACGACAGCGCATGGCGAAATCCGCACGCCGGCCTTCATGCCGGTGGGAACGGCGGCGACGGTCAAGGCCATGCATCCGCGCGAAGTCCGCGAACTCGGCGCCGATATCGTGCTGGGCAACGTCTACCACCTGATGCTCCGGCCCGGCGCGGAACAGGTCGCGGCGCTCGGCGGCCTGCATCGGTTCATGCAATGGCCGTATCCGATTTTGACCGATTCCGGCGGGTTTCAGGTCATGTCGCTCTCCAAGCTGCGCAAGCTGAACGAGAACGGCGTGACGTTTCAATCCCATATCGATGGGTCCAAACATACGTTGACGCCGGAGCGCTCGATTGAAATCCAGGGCCTGCTCGGCTCGGATATCCAGATGCAGTTCGACGAATGTATCCGCTTGCCCGCGCCCGACGCCGAGGTCGAGCGCGCCATGCAATTGTCGCTGCGCTGGGCGGCACGCTCCAAGGCCGCCTTCGGGACGCAAGAGGCTCACGCTCTGTTCGGTATCGTCCAGGGTGGAACGGTGCCGAGGCTGCGGCGGCAGAGTGCCGAAGGGCTCACGGCGCTGGGTTTCGACGGCTATGCGCTGGGCGGCCTTGCCGTCGGCGAGCCGCAGGCGATCATGCTGGAGACGATCGAGGCGACGATGCCATTCCTGCCGGAGGAATCGCCGCGTTACCTCATGGGCGTCGGCACGCCGGACGACATTTTGGAGAGCGTCGCGCGGGGCATCGATATGTTCGATTGCGTGATGCCGTCGCGGGCAGGGCGGCACGGGCTTGCCTATACCCGCCACGGCAAGCTCAATCTCCGCAACGCCAAACACGCCGGCGATCCCGCGCCCATCGACGAGACGGCTTCCTGCGAGGCGGCGCGGATCTATTCGCGCGCCTATCTCCATCATCTCGTCCGGTCCGGCGAGATCCTCGGCATGATGCTGCTCACCGCCATCAACATTGGCTATTATCAAGATCTGATGCGGGATATTCGCGCCGCCATCGGGCAAGGCCGTTTCGCGGACTTCCGCCTCGCCACGAAGCACGATTGGGGCGTGGGCGCGCAGGATGAGCCGGACTGATCCGGGCGCTCAAACGAAAAGAGCCAGAAACCAAAAAGCGAAGCCGGCCTTTCCGGCTCGTGCTTCGCCCTTTCGGCAGCCCCGCTAGCGATATTCCCAGGTTCTTAGCCGCTCCGGAGAGCGTGCCCTGTTAGGCAGCGACCTGGAGAATATTCTCCTCCCTAGACTTGGCCGGACCAAACGGAAATCCCGCTTATGTTCGCCATGGCGGAAGACACCTACCGCAAAGCTTCGAATTTGTCACCTGGGACATCGGAAATTCGCGGTAAAAAAGGCGGATTTCGATCACATTTATGCTGGACGCCCAGCAATTCGCCAAATCACTCGTTTTCTACAGCTTTCTCCCCAAGCCATGACCGTTTTTCAACGAAAAAAGAGGCCGGAAGCCTTAAAAAGACCGATTTTCGCTCACATTTTGCCGATGGCGTCCAAACTATTTGGGCATCACAGGTTTGAGTCCGGCCATTCTTGCGGGATGTTTGGTGCGTGACGTTAAATTTTTTGCGTGGCACTTTTCCCTACTGCCAAAATTTCCCTCCTGCTAGAAGGGGAGGGGTCTTTGGCGGCGACGTGCCGGAGCGACCCGAACCGGCGGGGTATGAGATCCAAGATGAGCATCCTTTCCGATCCCACCGGGCCTGGATCCCCTAAAGCACCGGGCGGGCCGCGTCTGAGCGTCAGCCTCGGCGCGCGCATCCGCAACTGGTTCCTGACCGGAGTCGTCATTGCCGGCCCGTTGCTTCTCACGGCTTATTTCGTCTGGTGGTTTGTCGACAGCGTCGATAATGCCGTGCGCAAGATGGTGCCCGAACGGTTTTGGCCGGATACGTATTTGCCGATCCCGTTGCCGGGGTTCGGCGTCATCTTCGCCTTTTTGGGTCTGACGCTGCTCGGCTTTCTCACCGCCAATCTCGTCGGCCGCACGGCAATTTCGATTGGCGAGACCATTCTCGACCGCACGCCCATCATTCGCTCGATCTACAAGGGCCTCAAGCAAATTTTCGAGACCTTGTTTTCGCAATCCGGCACGTCGTTCCGTAAAGTCGGACTCGTCGAATTTCCGCATAAGGGCTCCTGGTCCGTCGTGTTTATTTCGGCGCCGCCCTCGGAGATTATCGAAGCTCACATCCCCAGCGATGGCGTCGATCGGATTTCGGTCTTTCTGCCTTGCGTTCCCAATCCGACGACGGGATTTTACTTCTATGTGCCGGCGGCCGAGGTGATCGAACTTCCGATCACGCCGGAAGATGCGGCCAAGCTCATCATGTCCTGTGGCGTGATCCAGCCGGACGGGCAGGCCGCCCTGGCCGCCATGGCGGAGGCCGCGCGGCGCGCACAAGCCCCTTCGACACGGGTGGTCAGCGCGGCCGAAGGGGTTTAGAGGCTGAGGCTGAAAAACACTTGATGAAATCTGGAACCTGCCTTGGCCGTCTACACCGAAGTCACCGACGAGGATCTCGTCGCTTTTCTCGCGCCTTACGATCTCGGCCCCGTGCTCTCCCTAAAGGGGATCGCCGAGGGCGTCGAGAATTCGAATTTTCTGCTGAAGACCGGGGCAGGCGCCTTCATCCTCACGCTTTATGAAAAGCGAGTGGAGGAAGCGGATTTGCCGTTTTTCCTCGGCCTGATGGATCATCTTGCCGCCCGTGGCCTGCGTTGCCCGCGGCCGGTCATGACCCGCGCGGGCACGGCGCTTGGCACCCTGGCCGGACGGCCAGGCGCCATCGTGACCTTTCTCGAGGGTTTATCGCTGCGGCGTCCGGCCCAGAGGCATTGCGAGGCCTTGGGCGCGGCCTTGGCGGATTTTCACCGGCTCGGAGAGGGCTTCGCGCTCACGCGGCGCAATTCGCTTTCGCTCGCCGATTGGCCCGCTTTATTCGAACTGGCCCGCGCGCGCGCGGATTCGGTCTCGCCGGGGCTGACGGCTTTCGTCGATGCCGAATTGCGCTTTCTCCAAGCGAACTGGCCCGTGGGCCTGCCGCATGGCATCATCCACGCGGATCTGTTCCCGGACAATGTCCTGTTTCTCAATGACCAGGTGTCCGGTCTGATCGACTTTTATTTCGCTTGCGCAGATGCTTATGCCTATGACCTCGCAATTTGCTTGAACGCGTGGTGTTTCGAGCAAGACGGGTCCTATAATTTGACCAAGGGGCGCGGTCTGATCGATGCCTATCGCGCGCATCGCCCGTTGAGCACCGTCGAGATCGAGGCGCTGCCCATTCTCGCGCGCGGCGCGGCGCTGCGATTCGCGCTGACGCGTCTCGTCGACTGGCTGAATGTGCCGCCGGGTGCTCTGGTTCGCCCCAAGGATCCGGCCGAATATGTCGCGAAACTGCGGTTTCATCAGCTTGTCGAAAGCCCGCGCGATTTGGGCGCGAGCGCATGAGCAAACGCGTGGCGATTTGGACCGATGGCGCCTGTTCCGGCAATCCCGGCCCCGGCGGTTGGGGCGCGATCCTGAAAATTGGTGAGACCGCCAAGGAACTGAGCGGCGGCGATGCCGCGACCACCAACAACCGGATGGAACTGATGGCCGCCATCCAGGCCTTGGAAGCGCTGAAACGGCCCTGCGCGGTCGATCTCTACACGGATTCCAACTATGTCCGCGGCGGCATCACCGGCTGGCTCGCGGGCTGGAAGCGCAACGGTTGGCGGACCGCGGACAAGAAGCCGGTCAAAAACATCGAACTGTGGCAGCGGCTCGACGAGGCCACGCAGGCCCACGAGGTCGCCTGGCATTGGGTCAAGGGCCATAACGGCGATCCCATGAACGAGCGCGCCGACGAATTGGCGCGGCTCGGCATGGCGCCGTTTAAGCAGCGATGAAAGGCAGAGCTTCCGCCGTCATGGCCGGCGCAAGGCCACGCATGACGGACGGCTGTGGACGCATCGTGAGACTTACAGCAGCGCTAAAATCGCTTCCGCGCTCGATTGTTCCGCCGCGCCGGGGTTCGGGTCCACGTTGAGCGCGGTCACGATGCCGTTTTCGGCAATCAGGGCGTAGCGCTGGGAGCGAATCCCGAGACCGCGTTCGCTGAGATCGAGGGTGAGCCCGGCGGCTTGCGCGAATTTCGCGCTGCCATCGGCGAGAAAAGTGATCTTGCCTTCGGCGCCGGAGCTTTTTGCCCAAGCGCCCATCACGAAGACGTCGTTGACGGCGGTGACCAGGATTTCATCCACGCCTTTGGCCTTGATCTCGGCCTCTTTCGCCAGAAAGCCAGGCAGATGATTCATGCTGCAGGTCGGCGTGAAGGCGCCGGGGACGGCGAACAGGACGACCTTCCGGTTGGGGAAAATTTGCGCGGTAGTCCGTGGCGCGGGGCCATCTGGCGTCATCACGAAGAAGGTCGCCTCGGGAATCGCGTCGCCTACTTTGATCGCCATTGTTTCGTCCTCTTCGTTTTTCTCGGTTCAACCGGTTTACGGCGGCTTGGTTGAAACGTCGAGGGTTCGCGTGGTGAAAAATCCTCCGGTTTTGCCGGCCAGCGTCAAGGTGACGGATACCCATTTGGACGGCGGGTTTTCCGCGATTTCGCCGGCGGTCAAGGTCCAGCTCTGGTGCGCCGGGTCCGGCTTCGTCGTGAAGGCATAACCTTCGGGCGCCTCGGCGAAAATATCGTCGATCAGGGTGACGCCGTGCCACGTCAAGGTCCAGGACGGCTTCGGCGCCTTGGTAATTTGGACAAGGGTCAAATCGTCGCGATGGTTCTCCGGAAGTGCTTTGGGAACCAAGGCGAGCGCCTTGGCGAGGAGCGCCTTGTCTTCCGGTGCGGGACGCTGCGGCAGATCGGCTTCCGCGACATCCGTGACGGGAATGCAGATCTTGCCGCAGACGGCCAGATTGACTTCGGCATGAAGGGTGGAGGGCTTGGACGGATCGGCAGGCGTCACGAGAATCGGGAAGGTCACTTCGCCGGCATAACCGAAGGCATCCAACCCCTCCTCGCTGATTCGCAGGGGCGCGGGATAGAGAATTTCGGCCTTGGACACATTGGCCGAGCCCGAAAAATCGAAAACAGGGGGGACACCGGCATCTCCAGGCATCCTCCAATAGGTGTGGGAATGCGGGTCCATCGTGACGGTAAGGCCCGCCACATAACTGTCGTGGGTCTTTTCATTTGCTGGAATTAGCCTCACCTTCGCCGCAAGGCTGGTAGATGAATGATCCTGCGCCGTCCCCCGGCCAAGGTTGATGCATAAAACACACAGGGCAAGCGAAATCAGGCGAGCTTGCCTGAACAAATGGGTTCCCTGGGTATATTTTTGCTTAACCGGCATGGGTGTAACTTGATCCCTTGAGAGCGCGGGCAAGATAGGGTGTTGACGGCGAGACGTATAGACACGAGTTGCAATCATCAGGACATCGCGAGGTCGCGGTATGAGACAGACAAGCAGGATGGACAGACCGAATAGGTCGAGCGGATTTCCCGGACATAGCGGTTTCCTGGACGGCCAGATACTCGTTGCGATGCCGGGCATGGAAGATACCCGCTTCTCCCGCGCCGTGATTTACGTCTGCGCCCATTCCGAGGAAGGCGCGATGGGAATCATCATCAACCAGCCCGCCGTCAAAGTGGATTTCCCGCAGCTTCTCGTGCAACTCGACGTCATCGCCAAGGACGAAATCATCCGCTTGCCGGACAAAGCCGGGAGCATGCAGGTTCTCAAGGGCGGTCCCGTCGAGACCGGCCGGGGCTTCGTGCTCCATTCCAACGATTTCTTCATCGATAATTCGACGCTGCCGATCGACAAGGGCATTTCCCTGACGGCTACCGTCGATATTTTGCGCGCCATCGCCAAAGGGTCCGGCCCCGACCGGGCGGTGCTGGCGCTGGGCTATGCCGGCTGGTCCGCCGGTCAGCTCGAATCGGAAATGCAGAATAACGGCTGGCTCAACGTTCCCGCCGAACCCTCGTTGATTTTCGATTCCCGGCTGGAGTCGAAATACGAGCGAGCGGTCCATACGATGGGAATCGATCTCGGCCGGCTCTCGACGCAATCGGGACGGGCTTAGAGCACGTTCCGAAAAAGTTGCAGACTTTTTCGATCGAGGACATGCTCGAACCTCTTAGAAAGAGAGCGAGTTCCTGTCGCTTTGGTGATTCCACCAAAGCGGAATGCGCTCTATTTCCACTGCGTCAGTTTTCGCTTTAGGGCCGGGCTGTCATTGTGGGTGCCGGAGGCGAACCCCGAATCCAGAACGGCAGCGTCGGCCGTTGGATTATGGCCAATCTATTGATTCCAAATTATTAATGTAATTACTTCGGCCTGCGGCCTAATTCCCGTCATGCCGCGATGGTCGCGGCGCCCACGAGCTTGCGGGCATCCAAGGCGCTGATGGGCAGGCCGAAGGCATAACCTTGGGCATACTCGCACCCGTTTTGATAAAGCTCGATGGCGTCCGATTCCGATTCCGCGCCTTCGGCCACGACTTCCATGCCGAGATCGTGGGCCAGAGCCACGATGGAGCGCAGCATCAGCGGCTTGGTTCCCGTGGTGTTATGAATGAAGGACCGGTTGATCTTGATCGTATCGAACGGGAACCGCTGGAGATAACTCAGCGAGGAATAGGACGCATAGCCCGTGCCGAAATTGCTCAGCGACAGACCCGCGCCCAATTCCCTGATCCGCGTCAGAATCAGTGCGGCATATTCCGGGTTTTCCATCACCAAGCTCTCGGTGAGTTCGAGCTTGAGACTGCCGCGGGCGACCTCGCAGCGTGTCAGCACGGCTTTCATGTCATGCAGGAGATCGTGCCGCAGGAGTTGGCGCGAGGAGAGGTTGACGGTGGCGAAGATCGGCGGGTCGACATTGAGGGCGCGCTGCCAGGCGGAAAGTTCGCGCGCCGTGCGTTCCAGCGCAAAGATGCCGAGATCGACGATAATGCCGGTTTCCTCGGCGATGGGAATGAATTCGGGCGGATTGAGGCGGCCGAGACGGGGATTGTCCCATCGCAGGAGCGCTTCGAAGCCGGCGACGGTCCGGTCCTCGAGCCGGACCACGGGCTGAAAGAAGACCTTGATTTCCCCCCGGTCGAGGGCGCGGGCGAGGTCGGCCTCCAACGCCACGCGGTCCGAGCGTAAAACGCGGATGGCGGGGCGGAAAATCTCGATCTTGTTGCCCCCGCTTTTTTTGGCGTGCCGCATCGCGATTTCCGCATCCCGCAACATGTCCTCGCGGCGGGGATGCAGTTGCGGATCGTAGAGGGCCAGTCCAATCGAAGCCGTCAGCGGGATCTCGCGTTCGGCGAAAGTCACCGGCGTCGATAAAGCGCGGCGGATGACATTCGCGAGCGCGCCGGTCTGTTCGGGCTCGGTCTCGGAGAGCACGATCACCGCGAATTGGTCCCCGGACAGACGAGCGACCGTGTCCTGCGGTTTCAAGAGACGGCTCAGACGCCGCGACAGGGTCAGAAGAATGGAATCGCCCGCCTGGAGGCCGATCGTGTCGTTGATCTGCTTGAACCTGTCGACATCGATACAAATGACGGCGGGCTTTAGGCGCGGATTCGTTTGGGCGAAGGCGAGGACGGTTTCGAGCCGGTCGAGAAAGAGTTCGCGGTTGGGCAGGCCCGTCAGATTATCCCGCACGGCGTCATGCAGCAGCCGCTCTTGGGCCGTCTTGCTATCGGTGACATCGGATAAGGTCCCGACAATGCGGACGACCTCGCCGTCGGGGCCCGCCACCGGACGCGCTTTCAGCAAATACCAGTAATAATGGCCATCGGCCGAGCGAAGCCGGAAATCTTGATGGATGCGGCCACGGCGCTGCTCGATCATCGTATCGAGACAGGTCTTGAAACGGTCCCGCTCGAAGGGATGGAGCACGTCGAGCCAAGCCGCGGCGGGCCCTTCCAGCGTGCCCCGGCTCAAGCCGAGCTGCTGCTCGACCTCGGGACTGACATAGATCCGGTCGGCGGCGACGTCCCAATCGAAGACCACATCGCCGCAACCGGTGAGGGCCAGGGCCTTGCGCGAGGAATCGCTGATGGCGCCCGCGCCGATGCCGCCGCTGGCGAAGGCATTTTGCATGATGGTGAAGCCGATCAGCATCACGATCAGCACCAGGCCGCCGATCAGCGCCGGGGAGACGAGATCGTTGGTGAGGGTCCCGGTGACCGTGAAGGCCGCGCAAACGACCCAGGCCAGCAGCAGGAACCACGTCGGGATCAACATGACGGCGCGGTCGTAGCCATGAGTCGAGAGATAGAGAACCAGGACGAAGCCGACGCCCGCGATCGTCGCCAGCGAAATGCGCGCGACACCCGCCGCGACCGGCGCGTCGTAAACGGCGAAGGCGATCAACGCGACGAGGAAAATCAACCAAGCCGCCGCGACGCGCGACGCCCGGACGTGCCACCGGCTGAGGTTGAGATAAGCGAACAGAAACACCAGAAGCGTGGCGGAGAGCACGACCTCCGCGCCGGCGCGCCAGACCCGGTCGCTTTGCCCCTCCGTCCCGAAGATTTTGCCCCAAAATCCGAAATCGATGCAGACATAGGCCAAAACCGCCCAGGCCAAAGCCGCGGCGGCGGGAAAAATCACCGCGCCCTTGACGACGAAGACGATGGTGAGGAACAAAGCGAGCAGGCCCGCGATGCCAATGACGATGCCTTTGTAGAGCGTCAGGCTGGTGACTTTGTCCTTGTAGGCTTCCGGCTCCCACAAATAGAGCTGCGGCAGGTCGGGCGTGCGCAGCTCCGCGACATAAGTGATCGTCGTGCCGGGATCGAGGGTGAGGCGGAACACGTCCGCATCCGCGCTGTCCTCCCGGTCGGGCGCGAAACCTTGGCTCGCGGTAATAGCCGAAATGCGGGTGGCGCCAAGATCGGGCCAAATGACCCCGGAGCCGACAAGCCGGAAATGCGGGGCGACGATCAGGCGCTCGATCTGCTCGTCCGTATCGTTGGTGAGCGCGAAGACGATCCAATTGGGCCGTGTGCCGGCATCCTTCGCGCGGACTTCGATCCGGCGCACGATTCCATCCGCGCCGGGCGCGGTCGAAACGAGCAGCCGGTCGCCTTGCGACGAATAGCTCTCGATGGCCTTGGTGAGATCGATCGCCGGTGCGTCGAGCGGCACGCGCGAGGCTTCGATCGCGCAAGCGGGCGAAAGCGCGGCCGCCAGACCAAGCGCGGCAGCCAAACTCATGAAGCCGGGGAGGAAGCGGAATAGACGCAGGAAATAGCTCACGAAACTCTCAATGCAGGATCAAGCTCGGGCCGCCCGGGCCAAACATCCGCAGCGAAGCCACAAGGTAAAGCTTGGAGAAGGCAAGAGCAATACAGGACGTCACTCATGGCCGGTCCCGGCGCGGAAGCCGCAGCGAAACAGGATCGGATTCGAGCAAGGCGAAAAGAAGATGATCTTGCCAGACGCCGTTGATCCGGAGATAGGCGCGGGCAATCCCCTCCGGCTTGAAATTGGTGCGCGTCAAAAGTTGGATCGAGCGGTCGTTGTGCGGCAAGCAGGCCGCCTCGATCCGGTGAAGCCGCAAGGCCGCGAAGGCAAATCCCGTCGCGGCCCTGACCGCGCGCGCCATGAATCCCTTGCCGGCGAAAGGCTCCCCCATCCAATAGCCGAGCGTCGCGGATTGGGCCACGCCGCGCTTCACTTGGCCGAAGGTCAAGCCGCCGAGCAAAGCGTCATCTCCCTCGCGGAAAACCAGAAACGGATAGGCCTCGTCGTTTTCGATTTCGTTGGCATGGCGCCGCAAACGTCGCCGGAACGAGGTGCGGGTGAGATCGTCGCTCGGCCATGTCGGCTCCCAAGGGGTCAGGAATTCACGGCTGAGATGGCGAAGCGCGGCCCAGTTTGCATAATCCCGCATTTCCGGTGAACGGAGATAGACCCCGTCGCCGCGTACGTACGTGGCATTGTCGCTGGAAGGGCCGAGCCGGAAAAGCGCCAAGTCCTACGATCCTCCAAACCCGCCGAGCCGGTCTCTGATCCTATCTGGAGTCATGACCTTGGCAACTGGGCCAATCGAGGCCACCGACGGCGGCGAGGCAAGGGCCTTGGCGCCGGCGGCCCTGATATCCGCGAGGCTGAGCGTCTCGACTTGCGCGATCATCTCCTCGCGCGAGAGCACCCGGCCGAAAGCCAGAAGCTGCCGGGCGATTTGTTCCGACCGGGCGCCCGGCGATTCCAGCGCGGCGAGAAGCGAGACTTTCATCTGGGCCTTGGCGCGGCGCACCTCCGCCTCGCTCAGATCCTGCGTGGCGGCGGCAAGGCAATCCAAGGCGACGGGCATCAATCCGGCGACATCGCGCGCGCCCGTCGCGGCATAGAATCCGAGAAGGCCGGTGTCGCTATAGGCCCAGTTGAAGGCATAGATGGAATAAGCGAGCCCGCGCTTCTCCCGCACTTCTTGAAACAGGCGCGAGGACATGCCGCCGCCGACCGCATTGGCGAAAACCTGAAAGGCGTAATGATCGGGCGATTGGTAGGAGCAGCCCTCGAATCCCACGACGATATGCGCCTGTTCGAGGCGGCGCTTCAGGCGGCGCTCGCCCCCGGCGTAGCGCGCCTGCGCAAGGACCGGCTGGGCCGGCGCGCCGGCGATGCCGGCAAAGCGCTTGGCCACATCCTCGACGATGCTGTCATGCTCGACCGCGCTCGTGGCCCCGACCACCATGGTGCCGCCGAGATAGTGGCTGTTGAGATAATTGCCGATGCTGTCGCGGTCGAAGCCGGAGACCCCCTCCGGCGTGCCGAGAATCGCGCGCCCCAAGGGCTGTCCGGGAAACGCGGTGGCGTTGAAGAGATCGAAGACGAGATCGTCCGGCGTATCCTCGACAGCGCCGATCTCTTGCAAGATGACGCCTTTCTCGCGTTCCAATTCGTCGCGGTCGAACGTGCTGTCGGTGAGAATATCCGAGAGAATATCCAGCGCCAGGCCGGTATCTGCGGCCAGCACATGGGCATAATACGCGGTCTGCTCGACGCCCGTCGCGGCATTGAGATCGCCGCCCGCGGATTCGATTTCCTCGGCGATGGCATGCGCCGAGCGGCGGCGCGTGCCTTTGAAGGCCATGTGCTCGAGAAGATGCGACAGGCCGTGTTCGTCATGCGCCTCGTGCCGCGAGCCCGCCGCGACCCAAACCCCGAGCGAGGCGGTCTCGACATGGGCCATTGTGTCCGTCACGACCCGCAGGCCCGAGGGAAGCACCGTGATCTCGACGCTCATCAGGCTGTCTTCACGGCGTGGCCGCGCCCCACGCGCGCACGGATGAAGCTCTCGACGGCGGCCGTGTCGTTGGGCAGCACGGTGAACTGCTCGGGCCGGTCGAACAGGCCGGCCATATGGTGCGGCAAGGGCGGACGCAGGCCAATGGCCTTTTCGATGGCATCCGGAAATTTCGCGGCATGAGCGGTCCCCAGCACGACCATCGGGATTGCCGGATGGTCGGCCAAGCGGCGGCGCCCGGCATGGATGCCAACCGCCGTATGCGGGTCGATCAGCATGTCCGAGCGATCCCAGCAGCGCGCGATCTCGGCCGCCGTTTCTTGCTCGCTGGTCCGGTCCGCGTCGAATTCCGCGCGCAGCGCCGCGAGCAGGGGCGCTTCCAGCGTGAAGCCGCGCGATTGCGCGAGGCTCGCCATCTTGGCGCGGATAGAGGCGGCATCGCGGCCGCTCAACTCGAACAACAGCCGCTCGAAATTCGAGGAGACCTGGATGTCCATCGACGGCGATTGCGTGTGCTGGACGCCGCGCGTCTCATAGACGCCGCCGTGAAGCGCGCGGACCAAAATATCGTTTTCATTTGTCGCGATCACCAGCCGCTCGATGGGCAGGCCCATGCGCTTGGCGATCCAGCCGGCGAGAATATCGCCGAAATTGCCGGTCGGGACCGTATAGGAGACGGGCCGGTGCGGGGCGCCGAGCGCGACCGCGCTCGTGAAATAATAGACGGTCTGTGCCAGCACTCGCGCCCAATTGATCGAATTGACCCCGGAGAGGCCGAATTCGTCGCGGAACGCCGTGTGATTGAACAGCGATTTCACAATGGCCTGGGCATCGTCGAACGTGCCTTCCAACGCGACGACATGGATATTCTCGCCCTCGGCCGTGGTCATCTGGCGGCGCTGCACGTCGCTGACGCGCTGGTGCGGATAGAAAATCACGACATCGATATTGCTCAAGCCCCGGAACGCCTCGATCGCGGCGGCGCCGGTATCGCCAGAGGTTGCGCCGACGATGGTCGCGTGCTGGCCCCGCTGCTTCAGCGCATGATCCATGAAGCGGGCGAGGAGCTGCATCGCCAAATCTTTGAAAGCGAGCGTCGGGCCATGGAAAAGCTCGAGCACGAACAGATTGTCGCCGAGCTGCGCGAGCGGCGCGATCGCTTCGTGGCGGAACGAACCATAGGCGGCCTCGATCATGCCCTCCAACGTGGCTTCGTCGAGGTCCGTGCCCACGAAGGGCAAGAGAACCGCCTTGGCGACCTCGCCATAAGACTTGCCGGCGAAACCGGCGATGGTTTCGCGCGAAAGCACGGGATAGCTGTCCGGTAGATAGAGACCGCCGTCGCGCGCGAGCCCCGCCAGCATGGCTTCGTTGAAGGATAGGACCGGCGCCTCGCCCCGGGTCGATAAATATTTCACGCTTTGCACCGGATTATCGTTTTGTGAGGACGCGCTCTAGCACGATTTGTGGGATCCATGCATCCCCTTGGTTTTCAACCTCTCATCCTGGCGCCGTGACCTTGCGCCAGGCGAAGACGGCGAATACCCCGAAGAGGCCGATGGCGAGGCCAAACCAGGTCAACGCATAGGAAAAATGATTGTTGGGGATCGCCAATTCGGTCGCCCCGCCCACGGGCAATCCGCCGGGCACCGGCGTGGCATCGGCATCGACCGAGAAGGGCGCGGCATCGACGAGGGCGAAATGCGCGGCGATCAAACCGGGATCCCGCGTGAAATATTCACCCTTCGCGGGATTGTCGGGAGGCGTGAACGCATTGCGCGGCTCGGGTTTGCGCATCAGGCCGCTCACGTGGACGATGCCGGCGATTTGCCCCTGCGCGCGGGTTGCCGCCAGGGCCTTGCCGGTGGGAACGAAACCGCGATTGACGATGACAATTCCGCCGGACAGAAGCTGTAACGGCGTCAGGACGAAATAGCCCGGACCCGCGGCCGTCCCCCGGAACACCAGAGCCTCTTTCGTATGGTCGAAGATCCCGTCGAAGGTGACATGCCGGTATTCGTAATCGTCCGGATCGAGCGCGGCCCAGGCCGTTTGCGGGGGTAGCGCTTCCGGCATGGCGTCGACGCGCTCCTCGATCTCGGCGAGAATCGCGTTTTTCCAAGCCATGCGCTGCAATTGCCAGAAACCGAGGCCGATCAGAACCGCGCCCATCACCAGGGTGAACAGCGCCGGGACGAGCAACGGACGCAGGCGGGACATCACGATTCCAAGCGTCCTTGGCCTGCCTTGTTGGCATATTGAAACGAGACCAGCACGCCTTTGCACAGCCGGATCAGACCCAGGCAGACCGCGGCGCCGAAGGGAATGAAGACCACGGGATAGACCCAAAAATCCGGCTCATAGGCGATCTGTAGCCAGACCCCCACACCCAGCACGATGAAGCCGCCGAGGAAGGACGCGAAAAACGCCGGCCCGTCGCCGGTATCCGCGAAGGTGAGATCGAGGCCGCAGACCGTGCAGCGATCGGCCAAGGCCAGGAAATTCCTGAACATCGAGCCCTTGCCGCAACGCGGACAGCGGCCCAGGAGGCCGGTTACGACGGGCGAGGGGTGGGGCGCGGAGGAGGGGCGCGGTCCGGTGGGTTCGCTGCTCATGATCAGGCCTTACAAAGAAAAGAGGGCGGCACTAAGCCGCCCTCGAGGAAATAAACCGTCAATCAAAGCTGGGTTTAGGGCTTTGCAGCTTCGGCCACGGCGCCCCAGGAACCCCAGACATAGATGCAGGCAAAAAGGAACAGCCAGACCACGTCCACGAAGTGCCAGTACCAGGCGGCGAATTCGAAGCCGAGATGCTGCTTGGGCGTGAACTGACCGGCGTAAACGCGCAGCAAGCAAACGGTGAGGAAGATCGTGCCGATGATAACGTGGAACCCGTGGAACCCCGTCGCCATGAAAAAGGTCGATCCAAAGATCGAGCCCGCGAAGTGGAAGGGCGCGTGGGCATATTCCCAGCCCTGAACGAAGCTGAACAGCGCGCCGAGCAGGATCGTCAGGATCAAGCCCTTTTTCACCGAGGAACGGTCGCCATGCAGCAGAGCGTGATGCGCCCAGGTGACGGTGGTGCCCGAGGTTAGCAGCAGAAGCGTGTTGAGCAGCGGGAAATGCCAGGGATCGAGCGGTTCGATCCCCTTCGGCGGCCAGACACCTCCGATAAATTCGGTGCGGGCATATTGGATCGGGTCATGCGCATAGAGGCTGACGTTGAAAAAGGCCCAGAACCACGCCACGAAGAACATCACTTCCGAGGCGATGAACAAAATCATTCCGTAGCGGTGGCTGATCTGGACGACGCGGGTGTGATCGCCGTGCTCGGCCTCATGAATCACATCGGTCCACCAAGCAATCATGACATAGAGCACGCCGATGAGACCGGCGATGAAGACGTACCCGCCGACTTTGGCGTCGCCGATCGTTATCGTCTTCATCCACATGACGGCGCCGACCGCCATGATGAAGGCGCTGATGGAGCCGACCAGAGGCCAGGGGCTCAGAGGGACCAGGTGGTAATCGTGATTCGGTTTGGCGTGACCGTCGGCCATGTCTTTGTCTTCCCCAAAACCCCGGCTTTGCAGACCGGAGGCGCCCCACTAAAAACGCCTCTAAGGCGTTAGCTTTTTTGCCCGCGAACGGTCAAGCCGTGCAACGGTAAAAATATCGTCCGGCGTCGAAGACGCCGCAACCCCTACCAGGTTCAAAGCCTTGGGCTTCTCCCCGGCTGACCGGCATCGGCCGCCTTCGCCTGATAGAATGTGTAAGACAACCAGACCTCGTCAACGCCTTTCATCGATTCGTCCTGTTCCAGCGCGGGATCGAGGTAGAAGACGACGGGCATTTCGACGCTTTCATGCGCATCGAGGGTCTGATCGGTGAAGCAGAAGCAGGAAATCTTATCGAAATAGCCGCCGATGCTGCCGGGTCCGACATTATAGACGGCATGGGCGGTGACCTTATGGCCGGTGCGATTGGTCACCTTGAAAAAGACGGTCGCGGTCTGGCCGGTGCGCAAGTCGATCTGCGCTTGCTCCGGGACGAAATCCCAGGCGAGGCCGCCGCCGATATTGGCATCGAACCGTACGCGCATCATGCGCTTGCCTTTGAGGGCGGAGGCGGCGTCCACGACTTGCGGCGTGCCTTCATAACCCGTGGCGGCGCAAAACATCCGGTAGAGCGGAACGGAGGCAAAGGCCAAGCCCAGCATGCCCAAAACGGCCAAGGACACCGTCGCCGCGACCAAGCGGTCGCGCTGGAGCCAGCGGCTAGGCCATTTCGGGTTGCGGGGTCCGCTCAAAACTGGTCCCTTCATTCCGCGGGATGGGTGAGCACGCCAGGCCCGAGCTTGGCGATGGTGACGACGTAAAACAACAGAACGAAGAAGCCCACGGCGAGGGCAATCGCCAGGTTGCGGTGATCCCGGCTCTTCTTTTGTTCCGGCGTCAGAACGATGCCTGTTTTGTCTTGGCCGTTTTTATCGGGCGGAAGGCTCATGATCAGACCAGCACGTTGAGGTGAACCAGAGACTTTTCCAGGATGAGTGCGGCAAACAGAAGGAAAAGGTAGAGGATCGAGAACTTGAACAAATCCATGGCGATCTTATTCGCGATGTCGCCGGTCCGGTTGCGGTAGACGCGAACCGCCAGCACGAGGAAGCAAAGCCCCAAAGCCGCCGACAGAAGCCCATAAAATGCAGAGGCGAAGCCCATGAGATAGGGCAGGGTGCCGGCGGGCACGAGAAGCAATGTGTAGAGCAAGATGTCGCGGCGCGTCCGGTCCGGCCCCGCGACGGTTGGCAGCATCGGAATGCCGGCCTTGGCATATTCCTCGGATTTCACCAGCGCGAGCGCCCAGAAATGCGGCGGCGTCCAGATGAAGATCAGAGCGAAAAGCGCGAGGCTGGAAAGGCTGATCGTGCCGGTGATGGCGGCATAGGCGACCATCGGCGGGAAGGCGCCGGCCGCGCCGCCAATCACGATATTCTGCGGCGTCGCGCGCTTCAGCCACATCGAATAGATGATGACGTAAAAGAAGATCGTGAAGGCGAGCAGGCTCGCGGCAAGCCAGTTGGCAACAATCCCCAATGTGAAGACGGCCAAGGCCGCGAGCGTCAGGCCAAAGGCCAGCGCTTCCTGCCGCGTGATGCGGCCCGACGGAATGGGGCGTTTGCGCGTCCGGCGCATGATCGCGTCGATATCGGCGTCGTACCACATGTTCAACGCGCCGCTGGCTCCCGCGCCCGCGGCGATGGCGAGCAGAGCCGCGATGGCAAGAACGGGATTGATAGGGCCCGGCACGATCAAGACGCCGCCAATGGCGGTATAAATGACCAGCGACATCACGCGGGGTTTCAGCAAGTCGAAATAATCGCGCGGGCCGGCGATCGAAATATGGGGTTCGGCTCTGGTACCGGTGACGAAGCTCATGATCGCTGCTGCTGTTTCTTCTTTTTATTCCGGGACGAAGGCGTTCCGGAAAAGAGGGTTCCGTTCCGGAAAAGACGGTACCCGCCGGGCCCCACGGGTTCGCGTATCCCCCGGAATCGACGATCCTTCCCCGCGCTTCGAGACGCCGCTCGCGCGGCTCCCCGGGGTGCGGGCCCTCGAGAGCGAAAACACTCGAGGGCGAGGTCAGCTGGAGGCGAAGCCACTTGGGATGGCCGTCCTCCAAAACACTGGGCGGAACAGGTCCGCCCAGTGCGCCGGACCTTAGTGGTCGCCGCCGGTAATCCGCGGCAGGGTCTCGAACTGATGGTAGGGCGGCGGCGAGGGCAGCGTCCATTCCAACGTCGTCGCGCCGACGCCCCAGGGATTATCACCGGCGAGAACCTTCTTCTGGAAGGCGTCGTAGATGATGTAGAGGAACAAGAACACCCCCGCGAAGGAGATGTAGGAGCCGTAGGACGACACCGCGTTCCACTGCGCATACGCATCGGGATAATCGATGTAGCGGCGCGGCATGCCCGCAAGCCCCAAGAAGTGCTGCGGGAAGAAGGTGAGGTTGACGCCAACGAACATCAGCCAGAAATGTGCCTTGGCGAGGCCTTCGTTATACATGTAGCCCGACATTTTCGGGAACCAGTAATAGAAGCCCGCAAATAGGGCGAAGACCGCGCCGAGTGACAGCACGTAGTGGAAATGCGCCACGACATAATAGGTCTCGTGCAACGCGCGATCGATGCCCGCGTTGGCGAGCACGACGCCGGTCACGCCACCGACGGTGAACAGGAAGATGAAGCCCGTCGCCCAAATCATCGGCGCGCGGTACGAGATCGACCCGCCCCACATCGTCGCGATCCACGAGAAGATCTTCACGCCGGTCGGCACCGCGATCACCATGGTCGCGAAGACGAAATAGCGCTGCGTGCCGAGCGACAGACCCACCGTATACATGTGATGGGCCCAGACGACGAAGCCGACCACGCCGATCGCCACCATCGCGTAAGCCATGCCGAGATAACCGAAAATCGGCTTCTTCGAGAAGGTCGAGATGATGTGGCTGATGATGCCGAAGCCGGGCAGGATCAAGATATAAACTTCGGGATGACCGAAGAACCAAAAGAGATGCTGGAACAGCAAGGGATCGCCGCCACCGGCCGGGTCGAAGAACGTCGTGCCGAAATTGCGATCCGTCAGCAGCATGGTGATCGCGCCGGCAAGAACCGGAAGCGACAGAACCAGCAAGAAGGCGGTGATCAACACCGACCAGGCGAAGAGCGGCATCTTATGCAGCGTCATGCCCGGCGCGCGCATGTTGAAAATCGTCGTGATGAAGTTGATCGCGCCGAGGATCGAGGACGCGCCCGCGAGGTGGAGCGAAAGGATCACGAAATCCATCGCCGGACCGGGATGGCCGGTCAGGGACGATAGCGGCGGATACATCACCCAGCCGCCGCCAAACCCCTGCATGCCGGGCGCGCCTTCGACGAACATCGAGATGACGAGCAGGCTGAACGAGGCCGGTAGAAGCCAGAACGAAATGTTGTTCATCCGCGGAAACGCCATGTCGGGCGCGCCGATCATGAGCGGAACGAACCAGTTTCCGAAGCCGCCGATGAGCGCGGGCATGACCATGAAGAAGATCATGATCACGCCATGGCCGGTGATGATCACATTATAGAGATTTTTCGCGGCCTCGACCGCCAGATCGGGGGACGCGCCGCGCAGTTCCGCGATTCGGTTGAAAACTTCGATCCCGGGACTTTGCAGTTCCATCCGCATCAGCACGGAGAAAAATCCGCCGATCACGCCCGCGAAGATCGCGAAGATCAAATAGAGCGTGCCGATGTCCTTATGGTTCGTCGAAAACAAATAGCGGCGCCATCCCGTCGGGATGGCATGCGCCTCTTGTTCATGATTATGGCCGGCATGTACGTTCATCGGTCTGTCCTGGTCCCGGGCGCCGGATCAAGGCGGCGCGCTGATAGAAATGAAGGTTTACGTGCGTTTCTTATTCGGCCCCGGCGACACGTGTCGGACCAGTTTCGTTCGACGCAAAATTCTTCTTCGCATCCGCAAGCCAAGCCTCATACGCCTCTTGGCTCACCACCTTGAAGGAGATCGGCATGAACGCGTGATCCTTGCCGCACAGCTTTGAGCACTGGCCGTAATAAACGCCCTCTTTCTCTGCCTTGAACCAAGTCTCGTTCATCCGGCCGGGGACGGCGTCGATCCGGATACCGAATGCGGGCACCGTGAAGCTATGGATCACATCGGCGCCGGTCACGAGAACGTGGATCACCTTATTGACCGGGACGACGGCCTGATTATCGACGGAGAGTTGCCGAATGTCACCGGGCTTCAAATCCTCCGCCTTCACGAGATAGGAATCGAAAGAAAATCCGCCATTCTGGTCCTTGGGATATTCGTAGCTCCAGAACCATTGTTTGCCGGTGACCTTGAGCGTGATGTCGGACTTCGGCACCACGAGCTCTTCGGTCAAAAGCTTCATCGAGGGGATGGCGATGACGAAGAGAATGAGAACGGGCGTGAGGGTCCAGGCGATCTCGAGGCCAGTATGGTGAGACGTCCGCGACGGCACCGGATTGGCCTTGTCGTTGAAGCGGAAAATCACATAAAGCAGCAAGGCCGCGACGAAGAGCGTGATGACGGTGATGATCGGCAACAACAGCCCGTCATGGAACCAATGCTCGTTCCGGGCGACTTCCGTCACCGCTTCGCCAAAACCAATCTGCCCTGGCGTCGGATAACCCTCGGCATGGGCCCCCGCCGCAGCGAGAGTGGCGAGAGCTGCCGTCGTCAACATCGTTTTGATGACTGGCATGGCTCTCGAGAACGCGGTTCCGCCGGTGCTTCTCATGCTCTTCCCAATTCCGCTGGACGGCTTGCGCGCCGCCTTTACCTTTACCGGCGTCCCCCGCCGGCGCACGCGATTCCAAAATCGCGTGTCATTGATGCAAATCATAAAGCGCCCAGGAGTGCAATATTCCACGATTGGCATTCGAGCGGCATAAAAGCGCGCGAAGGGGCTCGCTTCCGCGTCGTTTTTGACTTAGCCCTCTCGCCTTAAGGGATTTGCCTGAGCGTCCGCCGTCCCGACGCGCGGTGAGCAAGCCGGTTCCGTCCGTGAAAAAAACGCCAGATGTTGCAAGAAGGACCGCATGAGATCGCCTGTCAAAATTGGCCAAGCGCCTGTCCGTGCATTTTTTTTGACCCTAGCTTTAATTATTTTTGCCGCGCCGGGAACTAGCTGGGCCCAAGGCGTGGTGAAGACCAAGCATGGCGACTGGCAGGTCCGTTGCGAAACGCCGCCTGGCGCCGCCAAGGAGCAATGCGCGCTGCTCCAGAGCGTCGCGGCGGAGGACCGCCCGAACATCAACCTCATCGTGATCGTCTTGAAGACGGCGGATGGAAAGAACCGGCTGTTGCGCGTCATCGCGCCGCTTGGCATCCTGCTTCCCTCGGGCCTCGGCCTCAAGATCGACGATGTCGACATCGGTCATGCCGGTTTCGTCCGCTGCCTTCCCACGGGTTGCGTCGCCGAAGTCGTGATGGAGGACAAGCTTCTGGACCAGTTGAAAAACGGCAAGAGTGCCGTGTTCATCATTTTCCAAACCCCGGAGGAGGGAATCGGCATTCCCTTAAATTTGGCGGGATTTGGCGATGCCTTCGCGGAATTGCCGTGATTACGTGTTTTTGAAGCGATGGATGGTTTCAAGCAGGGAGGCGGACATGAGACTTAAAACGAATCGGATAGCGCAGCTCGCCTTTCCGGCGAAGACGGCGAACAAAGCGAAAAATTGGCGCGCGCTGGCCCCGGCTCTCGTGCTGGCCTTGATCGTCCTGCCCTTGGGACCGCTTCATGCCGCCGACGACGACGACGAAAGCGGCCAAAGCCCCAGCTTCCTCGACGGTGTCGGCAAGAGCATCAGCAACGGATTCTCCAGCATGGGTAAAAAGATGGGCATGGGTAAGCCGCCAGGGCCGCCGCCCGCTGAATCGCCCTCTGGCTGTCCCGCGATTGTCGTCCTCGATGGCACCGGCGCCCAGCGCGTCATGGCCAATGCCGATGCGGGGAATCAGGGCCTGCGCTATCAATATTCGATCGTCGAAGTGGCGCGCGAATGTCATATCGACAACAATCAAATGACGATCAAAGTCGGCGTCACCGGCCAGGTCTTGCTCGGCCCTTCGGGTGCGCCGGGCGGGTTCAAGGTGCCGATCCGCATCGCCATCGTCGACGAGCGCGACCAAAAGCCGACCTTGAGTAAATTATACCAAATCGACGCCTCGATCCCCGCTGGTCAAACGGCGACGCCTTATGCGCTCGTGGCGGATTCGTTGGTAATTCCCTTTGCCGCGGGGAAGACGGCTTCCGATTACAGCATTAAAATCGGGATCGATGGGGTGAAGGCCGACAAGGCCGAAAAGCCCCACCGCAGTGGTCCTTCTGTCGCGGCGGCTGCCGATCCCTCTTTAAAGCCTAGCCCAAAGTCCGGTGACCTCGGGGGCGGGGGCGGGAACAACCGCGCGGGTTCAGCGATGCAGCGGTAAAGGGTTAGAGAGTTTCCCGCGAAAGTCGCAGACTCTCGTAATCGAGGGAAGGCTCTAACTTTTGATCCAGAGAGCAGTTTCTCACCGCTTGGGTGATTCCGCCCAGGCGGCAAGCGCTCAAGCGATTCATGGCATCTCGCTGGCCATCTATGTCATTGAAAAGATAGTCTTAAGCGCCTCAACCAACGCCATGCCCGGCCTCGCGTGCCGGGTATCCACGCCGGAGCATTGGCGTCCGATCCGTCATTGCGATCGCGATGTCGCGGCAGGGCTGGCCGGGACAAGCCCGGCCATGACGAATGGCGGTTGAAAAACAGCCCTAATTCGCCAACAGCTTCACGTCACCGATGCTGCGCGCGAGCAGATCGTCGCCGAGCGGACCCTTGATATCGCTTTTCAGTACGATTTCGGCGGCCGCGGCCGCGGCATCGGCGGCGGCGGCGCGCACTTGGGCGAGAGCTTGCGTCTCGGCCGTGGCGATCTTGGCCTCAGCCTGGGCGGTACGGCGCTTGACGAAATCGGCCAAGCGGTCTTGCGCGTCCTTGGCGATCAGTTCGGCTTCCGCCCGCGCCTGATCGACGATGGCGGCGGCTTCGCGCTCGGCCTCGGCGCGTTTCGTGGCAAAGGACGCCAGCACATCGGCAGCTTCTTTTTTCAGCCGTTCGGCCTCGGCGAGTTCCTCGCGAATCCGCGTGGCACGTGTATCGAGCGCCGCGGCGAGCTTGGTGTGAACACCGAGATAGCCGACGAGACCCACGAAGAGCACAAAGCCGGTCGCTACCCAAAATTCCGCATTCATGATTCTACTCTCAGACTTTGGCTTGCGCGATAGCCGCGGCGATCGCGGCGGGATCGGCAGACTTGCCCGTGATATGGGCGACAATGGCCGCGGCCGCTTCGCCCGCGATCTCGCCGACGCTCGCCATGGCACTGGCCTTGCGTTCGGCAATCTGGGCCTCGGCGGCTTGCAGCTTGGCGTTCAACTCCGCCTCGATCACCACGCGCTTGGCATCTTGCTCGTGCTTGACGCGGGCGCGGGTTTCTTGCGCCAAAGCTTGCGAACTGGCCTTGGCCTCGGCGAGCGTCTTGTCGTAAGCGGCGGAGGCCTGATTGGCTTCTTCGCGCGATTTGAACGCGGCGGCGAGATCGCTGCGGATTTGGTCGGCGCGATGCTTGAGAATCGACGCGACGCGCGGCAGCCCCACCTTGGACATGACGACGTAGAGCAGAGCGAAGGTCAGCGCGAGCCAGACCAGCGTCGACGAAAAGGTCGCGGGATCGAAAGGCGGAAAGGAGGCCTCGTGCGGGGCGCCGGGCACTTCCGTGCCCTCATGTTCCGTGGTCGCCATGGGTGTCTGATCTCTAGGGGTCCAAGCAAGCGCCGAAACGCCAGCCTCGAGTTAACGGCGGGAAGCAGCATTGATTTTGCCTCGCCTGCTGGGCTTGGCTCGCGAGCGAGCCGGTCCAAAAGCAAAATCAATGCTGCCGCGGTTCAAGCGGCGCGCCTTATGAAGAGGCGCGCCGGTGTTTCGGTCGAGCAGCCTGCTTACTTCACGAAGAGCAGAAGGATCGCGACGAGGAAGGCGAAAATGCCGAGACCTTCGGCGAGCGCGGCGCCGATGAAGGCGCGGCCAAACTGCGCGTCGGAAGCCGACGGGTTGCGCAAGGCGCCCGACAAGAAGGGGCCGAAGATGAGACCGACGCCGATGGCGGCGGCGCCCATTCCAATCGCGGCGAGGCCCGCGCCGATATATTTGGCTGCTACAGGATCCATAACGAAACTCCGAGTTTTAAAAGTCGGGCACCAATCTGTTGTTGGATATTTATTTAGTGGCCCGGATGAATTGCGTCGTTGAGATAAACGCAAGTTAGGATCGCGAAGACATAGGCCTGCAGCACGGCGACGAGCAATTCGAAGCCGGTGAGGATCACGGTCATGGCGAGAGGCAGGGGCGCGATCACGGCGAAGGCGCCGGCGCCGAGAAGGGAGGCGACGAACGCGCCGAAAACTTTAAGCGTGATGTGACCCGCCAGCATGTTGGCGAAGAGACGAACAGAGAGGCTGATCGGCCGCGACACGAAGGAAATCACTTCGATCAAGACGATGAAGGGCAGCAGAATGGGGCTGACGCCCGACGGCACGAAGAGATTCAGGAAATGCGCGCCGTGCCGGAAGATGCCGTAGCCGATCACGGTGCCGATCACCAGAATGGCGAGAGCAAAGGTCACGACGATCTGGCTCGTGACGGTGAAGGCATAGGGCACGAGCCCGAGCAAGTTCGAGAACAGCACGAAGATGAAGATCGAAAACACGAAGGGGAAGAAGCGCATGCCCTCGGTGCCGGCCGCCGTCTTGATCGTGCTCGCCACGAATTCGTAGCCCATTTCCGCGGCCGATTGCAGACGGCTTGGCACCAGCGAATTGCGTCGCGTGCCGAACACCATGAGCAAGGAGGCGAAGCCGACGATGATCAGCATGAAAAGGGACGAATTGGTGAAGGATACGTCGACGCCGCCGATATGAATCGGAATGATCGGTTCGACCCGGAACTGATGGATCGGGTCGATGCCTTGTTCTGCCGCCACGTCTGCGTTCCCCATATTTACGAAAAGGCGCCGGGCGCCTTCGTTCCTCAACCCAAAGCTCTCTTACGGCGCCTCAGAGCGGGCCGCGCCCCGTTGGCTTCGTCGCGATACGATAGACATTCCAAAACCCTGCCGCGGTGCCCAGAGTCAAGAAGACAATCAACAAAACCGGCGACGTCTTGCACCAAATATCGAGTTGCCACCCGATCAAGGCGCCGACGACGATGCCGGCCATAAACTCGGTCATGACGCGCATACCCAAACTCATCGCGCCGCCCAAGCTACCATCACCAGGTTGGCTTCCGTCTCCAGGATTTTGCCCACCGTTCCCGCCCGGTGCCGCTTGATGCGCATCGAGCTTGGAAGACAGACTGTCGAGACGCGCGCGCAGAGCGGCATCCTCTTCCTTTTTGTCCGGTTCGTTCGCCAAATCGCTCTCCATGATGCCAAAGCGGAAGTGCTGATCTAGCGGAGGGCTTCTACGTCCCCTGGCTGCGGCGGCTTGTAAAGAGCCCCCCTGCGCATGTCAAGGTTTGGCCACAACAAGGCGGATGTTGGAAACGAAAGGAATATCAGGTGTTTGGATGAAAAAGAGGAGGGAGGAAGCGCGATGATTGCCGGCATGGCGCGCGTTCTTTTTCCGCAAGCCTTTGGCGGGAGACGGAGAGTTCCCCAACTTGCGCGCGCAAGCTCGTGTTGGCCCTCCGGCCAGCCGCTCAAGGCTTCAGAAGAACGTGCTTCTTCTTGCCCAGCGACAGCTTGATCGCCCCTTCCACCAAATCCGTCTCGCCGAGCTGCGCGCGCTCGTCGTTCACGGCCACGTCGTTGACCCGCAAGCCGCCGCCCTTGATCTGGCGCCGGGCCTCGCCGGTCGAGGCGACGAGCCCTGCCTTGACGAAGGCCGCGAGCACGCCAAAACCAGCGTCAAGCTCCGCGCGCTCGATCGCCACCGTGGGAAGCGTCTGCGCCAGCGTGCCTTCCTCGAAGGTGCGCCGCGCGGTTTCGGCCGAGGTCAGCGCCTTTTCGCGCCCGTGGAGCAGAGCGGTGGCTTCGGTCGCCAGCACTTTCTTCGCCTCGTTGATCTCCGAGCCCCCCAGCGCCGCGAGCTTGGCGATTTCGTCGAGTGGCAGGACCGTAAACAGCTTGAGGAATCGCCCCACGTCCAAGTCGTCGCAATTGCGCCAGTACTGCCAATAATCGTAAGCGGGCAGCAGAGCCTCGCTCAACCAGACCGCGCCTTGCGCCGTCTTGCCCATTTTGGCCCCCGAGGCGGTCGTCAGCAGCGGCGAGGTCAGGCAGTAGAGCTGCGGCGTGCCGAGACGGCGGCCGAGATCGACGCCGGTGATGATATTGCCCCATTGATCGGAGCCGCCCATCTGCAAGGTGCAGCCAAACCTTTTGGAAAGCTCCACGAAATCATAGGCCTGGCAACACATGTAGTTGAATTCGAGGAACGAGAGCTCATGTTCGCGCTCCAGCCGCATTTTGACCGAATCCATGGCGAGCATGCGATTGACCGAGAAATGGCGCCCAACATTGCGGAGAAAATCGAGATATTTGAGAGAGCTCAACCAGTCCGCGTTATCGATCATGACGGCGTCCGTCTTCGCGGTGCCGAACTGCAGGAAGTTGGCGAAGACCTTTTGAATTTCGGTCTTGTTCGATTCGATATCCTCGATCGAAAGCAGTTTGCGGCTTTCGTCCTTGCCGGAGGGATCGCCGACGCGGGTCGTGCCGCCCCCCATCAGGACGATCGGCTTGCCGCCGGTCTGCTGCAGCCAGTGCAGCAGCATGACCGGGACGAGCGAGCCGGCATGCAGCGAGGGCGCCGTGCAATCGAACCCGATATAGGCCACGAGATCGCCGCTCTTCGCCTTGGCGTCGAGACCTTCGAGATCGGAAATTTGATGGATAAAGCCGCGCGCTTCCAAAATCGCGAGGAAGTCGGACGACGGCATGAAGGAACTGGACACGGGCGGAGCCTCTCAACGGCAGCGCTCCTCGCGGAGGGCCGGGGATCCCGTGTTTTTAAGAAAACGCTCCCTCCGTCAAGGGTGCAGGGATTGCCGGCGCGGGGGCTCGGCAGGATTCTGTTTCGAATTTGATGATATATTGCGGCATGATCTTCTTGTGGCAGTGCCGTCATGTCTAGCCTTGCCGTCGTCCTGAGTGTCTCGCTCGCGGGTGTCCTCCTGCTTTGGGCCGTGATCTTTTGGGCCGTCGGTCGGCGCCCCAGACGGCCGCGGCCCCGGCTTTGGTCCCGCGTCCGGCGCAAGAAGCCCGAGCCGGTGATGAGCATTGCCGAGCTGGAAGAGAGTTTTCGCCTTAAGAAATAGCGGGTTGGGGATGGGAAGCGGAATGCGTGCCTTGGGGCTGATGAGCGGAACGTCGTTGGACGGCGTCGATGTCGCGCTGATCGAGACCGATGGCGAAAGCGCGATCGGCTTTGGGGCCCGTGCCGCGTTTCCCCTGAGCACGGCGGATAGGACGTTGCTGCGCCAGGCGCTGAGCGATGCCGCCGGCTTGCAAGACCGCCGCGCGCGGCCGGGATGCTTGGCCGCGGCGGAGGCTTTGGTGACCGTCCGTCATGCCGAGGCTGTCGAGGCTTTTTGCGCCCGGCACGCGATTGCGCGGGACAGTATCGATATCGTGGGGTTCCACGGCCAGACCGTGCTCCACCGCCCGGCCCAGCGGCTGACGGTGCAGATCGGCGATGGCCAGGCGCTGGCGGCCCGGCTCGGAATTCCCGTCGCCTGGGATTTCCGCGCCGCGGACGTTGCGGCGGGCGGGCAGGGCGCGCCGCTCGTTCCGGTCTATCACCGCGCCTTGGTGGAAAGCGCGGGCCTCGAGGGCGCCACCGTCCTCGTCAATATCGGCGGGGTCGCCAATCTCACCTTGATTTCCGAGGGGGCGGACCCCTTGGCATGCGATACCGGCCCCGGCAATGCGCTGTTGGACGATCTCATCCTGGAACACACCGGCGAGGCCTGCGACCGCGATGGTCTGATCTCCGGCGCGGGGAAGACCGACGTAGCCGCGCTCGCGATTTTGCTGGATCACCCGTTTTTTGCCGCGCCGCCGCCCAAGTCGCTCGACCGCAATGCATTCTCGCGGCAGGCGGTTGCCCATCTCACGATAGAGGATGCCGCCGCGACGCTCGCCGCTTTCACCGGCGCCTCGATTGCGCAAGCCGTGGCGATGTTGCCGGCGAAACCCCGCCGCGTCATCGTCTGTGGTGGCGGCGGGTATAATCCCAGCATCATGCGCGAATTGAGCCGCCGCTTGCCCTGCGAGGTCGATCTCTCGGACAGGTTCGGCTGGGCCCTCGACGCGATGGAGGCCCAGGCCTTCGCTTATCTCGCCGTGCGGAGTTTGAAACAATTGCCGCTGAGCTTTCCCGCCACGACGGGGGTTCCCGTGCCGATGACCGGCGGGGTGATCTCGAGGCCGGGGTGAGGTTTAGGAACGGTTCGGCGTTCGAAAACGCTTCAACTCCCTCACATTGAGGAGGCTTCGTCACGGTAAGTGCCGGACAGGTTTGGAATTGATGCCGACGAAGCCGTCTCGAAATGCGAGGGCCTCGCGAGGCCGCAAAGATCCAGACGCTCTCCCGAGGGATCCGTAGAACCCTGAGATCGAGGGACCGCCCTCGTCCTTCGAGACGCCGCGCCTTCGGCGCGCTCCTCAGGATGAGGGCTAATGGATTGATTTCGAAGAAAAAATATAGCCTAGAGACTTTGCCTGCCGCCATATCCTCATGCCGGCGAATGCTCAGCGCTCTCCAAATTCGCCGGGGTGATCGAAACCGATTCGCCGCAGCCGCAGGCGGAGATTTGATTCGGGTTCTTGAACGTGAAGGTGGCCGAGAGTTTTGTCGTCTCGTAGTCGAGGACGGTGCCGAGCAGGAACATCAACGCCTTGCCGTCGACGAGGATTTTGACGCCCTTGTCCTCGACGACCTCGTCGAGCGGCTTCACCTCCTCGGCGAATTCGAGGGTGTAGGACATGCCGGCGCAGCCGCCGTTCTTCACGCCAACCCGAAGGCCCACGATTGGATGATCCGCTTCCGCGATCAAGGTCCGCGCGCGTTCGGCGGCGGCTTCCGTCAAGGACATTACGGCGAATCGCGAGCGGGCCATGGGGGTCTCCGGAATTCTTCCAACCGATATGGGCATCGGAAGCCGCGCGGGAAAGAGGCGGGCCTTGGCTAAAACATATCCAACGAGATCCGCGCCTCGTCGGACATGCGGCCCTGATCCCACGGGGGATCGAAGACCAGATTGACGGTGGCGCCCATCGCGCCGGGCACCGCGCTGACGGCTTCCTGGACGGACTGGACGATATCGCCGGCCACCGGGCAGCCCGGCGCGGTCAAGGTCATTTCGACCGTCACCAAGCGGCTTTCCGGCACCTCGATCTTGTAGATCAGGCCGAGTTCATAGATGTCGCAGGGGATCTCAGGGTCGTAAACCGTCTTGAGAGCCGCGATAATATCGTCCTGCAAGCGGGTCTGCTCCGGCTCCCTCACCGTGGCATCGAAGCCCCACGCGGGGGCATTTGGCAGTTCAATCGTGGCTTCGTCAGCAACGGCCATCGCGCCGGCTCCTCAGATTCACGCGAATAATTTTTCGGCCCGCAACAGGGCTTCCACTAGCTTATCCACTTCTTCGAGCGTGTTGTACATGGCGAAGGATGCACGACACGTCGATGTCACGCCAAATCGTGCCAAAAGAGGTTGCGCACAATGGGTTCCCGCGCGGACCGCGATGCCAGCCCGGTCGATAATGGTCGCGATATCATGGGCATGCGCATTCTTCATGGCGAAAGAAATGATTGCGCCCTTGTCGCGTGCCGTCCCGATAATTCGCAGCGAATCGATCCGCGATAGACGATCCCCGGCGTAATCGCCGAGCATTTTCTCATGGGCCGCGATTTTCTCGCGCCCGATGGCGGTGATGTAATCCAGCGCGGCGCCGAGGCCGATGGCTTGAATGATCGGCGGGGTTCCGGCCTCGAAACGATGCGGCGGCACGTTGTAGGTGACGTGATCCTTGGTGACTTCCAAAATCATCTCGCCGCCGCCGAGGAAGGGCGGCAGCGTCTCGAGCCAGGGTCTCTTGCCGTAGAGGACGCCAATGCCGGTCGGCCCATAGAGCTTGTGGCCGGTCATGACATAAAAATCGGCGCCATGGTCCCGCACGTCGTTTTCGAGATGCACGGCGCCTTGCGAGCCATCCACGAGCACCGGAATGCCGCGCTCATGCGCCAGCCGGACGATTTCCTTGACAGGCGTCACCGTGCCCAGGACGTTCGACATTTGCGTGATCGCGACCATCTTCGTGCGCGGCGACAGAGCTTGCTCGAAAGCATCGAGTTGGAAATTCCCCTCGTCGTCCACGTCCACCCATTTCAGCACCGCGCCGCGCTGTTCGCGCAGAAAATGCCAAGGCACGATATTGGCGTGATGCTCCATGATCGAGAGCACGATTTCGTCGCCGGGCTGGATGTGTTGCCGGCCATAGGAGGCCGCGACAATGTTGATCGCCTCGGTGGCCGAGCGGGTGAAGACGATCTCCTCGATCGAGGCGGCATTGAGATAGGCGCGTACGCTTTCCCGTGCGGCCTCGAAGGCATCGGTCGCGGCATTGGCGAGATAATGCAAGCCGCGATGGACATTGGCATATTCGTGATAGGTCGCATGCACCATGCGATCCACCATCTGCCGCGGTTTTTGCGCGGAGGCGGCACTGTCGAGATAGACCAGGGGCTTGCCATAGACCGTGGTCGAGAGGATCGGAAAATCCGCCCGGATTTTCTCGACGTCGAGGGCGTCCGTGGCCGTGTGATCATGGGTCATCGATAAAGATCCTGGGTAGTGCAAACGCTTGCCGTCCCCTTGTGGGGAGGGGAATCACCTTGCCTGCTTCAATGCGGCGCTTTGCCAAAACGCTCGTCGTCTCAACCTCTTTGACCCCGCGCTACCAGCCATTCCGCGATCTCGGCCCGGAAGGCGTCCGCCAATCCCTCGTGTCCGATATCCCCCGCCAATTCGGCCGCGAAAGCTTCGAGCAGCAAAGCTTCGGCCTCGGCACGGGGCAGGCCGCGCGCCTGGAGATAAAACAATTGATCCTCGTCGAGGCCGCCGCACGTGGCGCCGTGGCCGCAGGCGACATCGTCGGCGAAGATTTCGAGCTCCGGCTTGTTGTTCATGACGACATCGTCGGAGAGCAGAAGCGCCCGGCTCATCATCTTGCCGTCGGTCTTCTGCGCGCCCTTGGCCACCCGGATGCGGCCCTGGAACACGCCCGTGGCGCGCTCGTCGAGAATATAGCGGAAGGTTTCCCGGCCTTCGCAGCCCTGGCCCACATGTTCGACATCGAGGGTCGTGTCAGCATGGTCGCGCCCGCTCAGCAACGACACGCCGCGCAGCGCCGCCTTGGAATCATCGCCGGTGAACCGCATGAAGATCTGGCGCCGCACCAGTCCCTCGCCATGGATCAAGGCGAAACTGTCGAAGGCCACGTTGGCGCCGAGATCGGCGATGAACGTGTCGAGGCGCAGACTGCCCGGCTCCGTCTTGGTCACGGCAGCGCTATGGCCAACATCGGCGCCATCGGCGATATCGAAAATCAGGCAGCCGAAGGTCTGGCCGGTGCGCCCACCCGCGCCGAGATTCCGTTCGGCCACGCGGACCTTGGCGCCCTCGCCGACCACGACGAGCGAACGGAAGAACCGCGCCACCGGCGTCTTGGCGGCCGTGGCGTAGACGATCTCGATGGGGTCCACGAGGTCCGCGCCCGCCGCGATCTCGATCACCACGCCGTCCTGCATCAGCGCGGCATTCAGCGCGACAATGGTGTCGCCTCCGCCAAAGCCGGCGGCGGCGAGCTTTTCGACGAGAGCGGGATCGCCCTCCGCCAGCACATCGGCGAGCGCGCGGACGCTGGCGCCGGCGGGCAGGGGATCGGAAAGCTCCGCCACGAAGGTGCCGTCGAGGATGATCAGACGCGGCCCGAGGGCAGGGCCGTTCGCCGCGAGCTCGCCGCGCACCGCTTCGATACCGGCGGCATCAGGGGCCGGAGCGAGCGGAAACGCTTCCGCCATCGACCCGCGCAGATCGGTGTAATGCCAGGCTTCGATCCGGCGGTTGGGCAGGCCGTGCTCGGCGAAGACGCCGAAGGCGCTGTCGCGGAGCGACTTCACGGCGGCATTGCCGGGCAGGCCGGCCTTGGCCGCGCCGAATTGACTGGCGAGAGCGGTTTCCGCGCCCGTGCGGAGGGAGGCGATGCGGGACGCCATGGTCAGGCCGCTTCCGGCGCCGCGGCGAAATCGCGGTAGCCGTTCTTTTCGAGTTCCAGCGCCAGCTCCTTGCCGCCGGTGCGCACGATCTTGCCCCGCGCCATCACGTGAACGGTGTCGGGCACGATATAATTGAGCAGGCGCTGATAATGGGTGATGAGCAGAAAGCTGCGCTTCGCCGTCCGCAGCTTGTTGACGCCTTCGGCGACGATCCGGATCGCATCGATGTCGAGGCCGGAATCCGTCTCGTCCAAAATGGCGGTATTGGGCTCCAGCAAGGCCATTTGCAGGATATCCATCCGCTTCTTCTCGCCGCCGGAAAAGCCGACGTTGAGGGCGCGTCTAAGGATTTCATCCTTGATATCAAGAAGTTTCGAGGCTTCTCTCACCTTCTTCATGAAGACGGGCGTGGTGAGTTCCTCCTCGCCGCGCTGGCGGCGCTGGGCGTTCAGAGCCGCCTTCAGGAAGGTCATGGTGGCGACGCCTGGAATTTCGACGGGATATTGGAAGGCGAGAAACACGCCTTTGCCCGCGCGCTCGTCTGGCCCCATCTCCAGAAGGTTCTGGCCGTCCAGCAAGATTTCGCCGCTGTCGACGTGATAGCCGGGCTTGCCCGCGATGACATAGGAGAGCGTCGATTTTCCCGTGCCGTTCGGCCCCATGATGGCGGCGACTTCCCCGTCCTGGACCGTCAGGTTCAGACCGTCGAGAATCTTGCGGTCGCCGATGGAAACGGTGAGGTTTTTAACTTCGAGCATTGTTGATCCGTCGTCCTTGAGTGATTTGATCCGGCCAGGGTGGGTAAAACCTACCCGACGCTGCCCTCGAGCGAGATGGCGATCAGCTTTTGCGCCTCGACGGCGAATTCCATCGGCAATTGCTGAAGCACGTCGCGCACGAAGCCGTTGACGATCAACGCCGTGGCTTCCTCCCCGGAAAGTCCGCGTTGCATGCAGTAGAACAGCTGATCGTCGGAGATTTTCGAGGTCGTCGCCTCATGCTCGAATTGCGCGGAATCGTTGCGCGCTTCGATATAGGGGACGGTGTGGGCGCCGCAGTTTTCGCCGATCAGCAACGAATCGCAATTGGTGAAATTGCGCGCGCCGGTGGCCTTGCGATGGGCCGAGACCAGGCCGCGATAGGTGTTCTGCGAATGGCCGGCCGAGATGCCCTTGGAAATGATCCGGCTCGTCGTGTTCTTGCCGAGATGGATCATCTTGGTGCCGCTGTCGACCTGCTGATAACCATTTGAAATGGCGATGGAATAGAATTCGCCGCGCGAATTGTCGCCGCGCAGGATGCAGGAGGGATATTTCCAGGTGATGGCCGAACCGGTCTCGACCTGGGTCCAGGAAATCTTCGAATTCTTGCCCCGGCAATCGCCGCGCTTGGTCACGAAATTATAGATGCCGCCCTTGCCCGCGGCGTCGCCGGGGTACCAGTTCTGCACCGTCGAATATTTGATCTCGGCATCGTCATGGGTGATCAGCTCGACGACGGCGGCATGCAACTGGTTCTCGTCGCGCTTGGGCGCCGTGCACCCCTCGAGATAGGACACGTAGGCCCCCTCGTCGGCAATGATCAGAGTGCGCTCGAACTGACCCGTGTTCTGCTCGTTGATGCGGAAATAGGTCGAAAGCTCCATCGGGCAGCGCACGCCCTTGGGGATGTAGACGAAGGAGCCGTCGGAGAAGACCGCCGAATTGAGGGTCGCGTAGTAATTGTCCGACGTCGGCACGACCGAGCCGAGATATTTTTTCACCAATTCGGGATGAGTGTGCACCGCTTCCGAGATCGGGCAGAAGATCACCCCGGCTTTGGCCAGTTCATCCTTGAAGGTGGTGACGACCGAGACCGAATCCATGACGGCATCGACCGCGACGCGGCGTTGCGAAGCGCCCTCGACACCCGCCAGCAGAGCTTGCTCATGCAAGGGAATGCCGAGCTTCGCATAGACCTTCAAAATCTCGGGATCGACTTCGTCGAGCGATTTTGGACCCGAAGCGGTTTTCGGAGCGGCGTAATAGTACAGGGATTGATAATCGATGGGGGGATAGTGGACCCGCGCCCAGTCCGGCTCCTCCATCGTGATCCAGCGGCGGTAGGCCTCGAGACGCCATTCCGTCAGCCACGCCGGCTCGTTCTTCTTGGCCGAAATGAAGCGCACGATGTCTTCGTTCAAGCCCTTGGGCGCCATGTCCATTTCGAACGTGGACGAGAAACCATATTTATATTCGGTGACATCGAGCGATTTGACCCGGTCGACGGTCTCCTGAACGGCAGCCATTTACGTTCTCCATCTCCAGCAAGCCAGACCGGCCGCCGGTTTGTATCGAATCCTACGCTGCGACGCGCGGAACCTTGCGTCGCATGGTCTGAAGCGCCTTGGTAAAGGCGGTCTCGAACCCCGCGATATCCTCGTCCCGCGTCGTCCAGCCGAGGCTGACCCGCAGCGCGGACTTAGCGATCTCGGGTGCTACGCCCATCGCTTGCAGCACATGCGAGGGCTTGACCTTGCCGGACGAACAGGCCGAGCCCGAGGAAAGCGCCACGCCGCCGAGATCGAGGTTCATCAGCAAGATCTGTGCTTCCACGCCCGGCACGGCAAAATAGACCGTATTGGGCAAGCGCCCGGCCTCGCGTCCAAAGATCACCGCATCGGGCACGCGAGCGAGGATGATCTTCTCGATCGCATCCCGCCACGCGGTCAGTTGATCCGCCGCGCCGCGCCAATGCCCGGCCGCGAACTTCGCGGCGGCCCCGAGCCCGGCAATGCCCGGAAGATTTTCCGTGCCCGAGCGTAGGCCGCGCTCTTGCCCGCCGCCCCGCACCACGCCATGCCTGAGATGGTATTTCCGCGACGGAAAAATAAGAGCGCCAACCCCTTTCGGGCCGCCAAATTTATGCGCCGAGATGGCCAGGGCATCGGCGGCGAAACCGCTGGCGCGGCAGTCGATTTTACCCGCCGCCTGAACCGCGTCGCAGACCACGATCCCGCCCCGCGCATGGACGAGCGCGGCGGCTTCCGCGACCGGCTGGATCACGCCGGTTTCATTATTGGCGGCCTGCACCGCCAGCATGATCCGCCGGCCGGCATGGCGATCGAGCGCCTCGGCCAGCGCCGCCAGATCGAGCCGTCCTCCGGCATCGGGCGCGACGATGCCGGTTTGCGCGGCCGGAAACCGGTGGCCCTCGAAGACGGCGGCATGTTCGCCGGCCGCGATCAGCAGAATCTCGACGGATCCCTCGGCGGAAAACACATCCGGGCCGAGGATCATGTTCAGCGCCTCGGTTCCCCCCGAGGTGAAGACGACGTCTTCCGCCGCGCAATCCACCAAAGCGGCGACGTCCCGCCGGGCTTGCTCGATCAGCGCGCGGGCGGCGCGGCCCTCGGCATGGACCGAAGAGGGATTGCCGATGCAATCCAAGGCGCGGGTCATGGCTGCCCGGACGCTGGGATGGACCGGCGATGTCGCATTATGATCGAGGTAGATCCGGGAGGAATGCAAAAAGCCCATCCTTTTGCCGTCGGTCTATGCCGGAAGCAGGGTTTCCCTGGAAAGACTAGGCTGCCTGCCGGGCGTTTTAGTTCGTCGAAAAGCTTGCAATCGACATGGCAGCCTGTGTTAAAAGGCCCGTTCGATACCTAGTTATGCACCTGTGGTTTTCGGCGCTGTGCTTGCAGTTTCCGGCGCCCTTGAGGTGTTAGAATTATTCTAACAGGTTTAATCGCCGATCCGCCGGCAAGTCAAGAGAGCGCAATTGACTTGGGTGCGCGTGACTTGCGGGCGTACGACTTGGGTGCGCGCGATTAAGTCGCGTGTTTTGGATCGCCGGCTGCTTGCGCCGCCCGGACCTGGTTTTCATTTGGAGTTCGAATGCCCGAAGTTATCTTCAACGGTCCGGCCGGCCGCCTGGAAGGACGTTTCCATCCCGCGGCAAAGCGCAATTCGCCGATCGCGATCATCCTGCATCCGCATCCGCAGTTCGGCGGGACGATGAATAATCAGATCGTCTACAACCTCTATTACTCCTTCGCGGAGCGGGGGTTTTCGGTGCTGCGGTTCAATTTTCGCGGTGTCGGGCGCAGCCAAGGCGGCTTCGATCACGGCCAGGGGGAACTCTCCGACGCGGCCTCGGCCTTGGATTGGGTGCAGACCATCAATCCCGAAGCGCGCGCCTGCTGGATCGCCGGCGTCTCGTTCGGCTCCTGGATCGGCATGCAGCTTCTGATGCGCCGCCCGGAGATCGAGGGCTTCATCTCGATCGCTCCGCCGGCCAACCGGTTCGATTTTTCGTTCCTGGCGCCTTGCCCTTCCTCGGGCCTCTTCGTCCACGGCGATATCGACCGTGTCGCGCCTTTGAAGGAGGTGACCGCGCTGATCGAAAAGCTGAAGACGCAGAGGGGCATCGTGATCGAACATGCGGTCATTCAGGGCGCCAACCATTTCTTCGAGAATCGGGTCGAGCCCCTGATCGAAGAAGTCGGCCACTACCTCGATCGCCGCCTCGGCAACCCACCAAAGCTGCCGACGCCGACGCGGAGCGATCCGGCGATCGGGTAGGGGATAGCTTATGGACCAATTTTAGGCTGCAACATCATTCCGGGCCGCCGAAGGCGAACCCGGACAAATCCCTCTATAGAAGCTTTCGCCCCAGCCTATTCCTGCTCTTCCTTCGACGCTTTCACTCGTACCGGGCGGCGCAGGAACATGGGGACGTGGTCGCCCATGCCGAGTACGGGCTTGTCCTCGCGCTCATGAGAGCGGGGACGGCTTTGCTCCGGCGCGGCTGGGCGGGGCGTCCGCACGTGAGCCGGGCGGGCAGGCGCGGCACGATGCGGCGCGGGCGCCAGCTCGGCAGGCACGGAAGCACTTTCCGCGGTTTCGCGACGGCTGCTTTCCCTAGCCTCGCGGCGGCTGCTTTCCCCAGCCTCGCGGCGGCCGCTTTCCCCAGCCTCGCGGCGGCCGCTTTCCCCAACCTCGCGGCGGCCGCCTGGGGCAACCCCGCCATTGCGGCGCGAGGCGCGGGGTAGGGGCTGTGTCTCGTCCCCCGGTTCGCGCGCTGGTGCGCGGCGGGTGCTGGAAGCGCGCGGCGGACGGCGGCCGTCTCCACCGCTTTCCGTCCGGCGGCTACGGGCCTCATGCGGGGCACTGTCGTCTTCGGGTAGATTGGCGAGGGTGACGTCGCCTTCCCACGGAATCGAACGGCCGATCAGCTTTTCGATATCGGAGAGGTGGCGCTCGTCGCCGCGTGTCACGATCGTCAAGGCGGTGCCCAGGCGTCCGGCGCGGCCGGTGCGGCCGATGCGGTGGACGTAATCCTCGGCATGGGTTGGAATGTCGAAATTGAAGACATGGCTGACATCGGGAATATCGAGCCCGCGCGCCGCCACGTCGGAACAGACCAACAGATCGACGTTCCCGTTCTTGAAGGCATCGAGCGACACCATGCGCGCGCGCTGGTCCATGTCGCCATGCAGGGCACCGGCGGCTAAGCCGTGCTTTTCCAAGGATTTATGTAGGATCACGACATCCCGCTTGCGGTTGCAGAAGACGATCGCGTTCTTCAAGCCCTCGGCGTTCTTGATCAGGCGGCGCAAGGTCTCGCGCTTGGCGGGACCGCCATGCGAGGCCACTAGCCCCTGCGTTATGGTCGCGGCGGTGGTCGCGGCCTTGGCCACTTCGATCCGCACGGGATTATGCAGGAAGGTCTCGGTGAGCCTCGTGATTTCCGGCGGCATGGTGGCCGAGAAGAACAGTGTCTGCCGGGTGAAGGGCACGAGCTTGCAGATGCGCTCGATGTCGGGAATGAAGCCCATGTCCAGCATGCGGTCGGCTTCGTCGATCACCAAAATTTCGATGCCCGTGAGCAGCAACTTGCCGCGCTCGGAAAAGTCGAGCAAGCGGCCGGGCGTGGCGATCAGAACATCGGCGCCGCGGGTGATTTTGACTTCTTGATCGGCGAAAGAAACCCCGCCAATCAGCAAAGCCACGTTGAGCTTGTGGTTGACGCCATATCTGACGAAGCTTTCCTCGACTTGGGCCGCCAATTCGCGGGTCGGCTCGAGGATGAGGGTGCGGGGCATCCGGGCGCGAGCGCGGCCGCTTTCGAGACGCGACAGCATGGGAAGAACGAAAGCCGCTGTTTTTCCGGTGCCGGTCTGGGCAATGCCGAGAATATCCCGGCCGGTGAGGGCGTGGGGAATGGCCTGCGCTTGGATCGGCGTCGGGGTCGTATAGCCGGATGCTTCGACCGCTTTGAGTACCTTGTCGCTAAGGCCGAGGTCTTGAAATGTCATGGATATCCTAGATGGGGCGTTCGCTCCAGCCATCATAGGCCATACCGGAAAACCGGCTCATCCGGTATCGGTCGCGAACGTATCGCCTAAAAGGTAGGCTGGGAGCGAAGCCCGCGCGATGGTCGAAACCCGGTTCGAGCGCTGCTGATCGCTGAACTGCATGTCATGCAGAATCTCGGGAAAAGCAAGCCGCCCGTTCAAAACAGGCAGATCTAGCAAGCCAAAAACATGCGGCATGTTGCCGCAGGGCCACGGCACCTCGGAGCGCTCACCCCTTGGTCGGGATCACTCGAGCGATAAGAAATCGCTCTCGTTGTAGAAAGCTAGAGCATTTCCTCGATCACGAAAGATCGCAACTTCCGTGGGAAATGCTTTAGCCCCACGGCATGAAGCTCACTCCGCCGCGCGTTGCGGTTGAGCCAGGGCTTGCGCGCGGGGCAGCACGAACAAAGTTCGCAGCAGAGCCTCGTCGTTGAGAATGGCCATCTTCTCCTTGGGCATTAGCCAAGTCAGGACTTCCTCGATCGTATGGGCTTCCTGCAGTTTGGATTGCGCCAAGGCCCATTCCGGCACCATTTGGCCGCGCTTGTGACCCCAATCTCGAGGCATGAAGGCCAAATGCGCCGCTTGCAGATGCGGATCGGCGTAAAGGACCGCGAGCCCGTCATCCGCCTCGTCACGCAATCCGCCCATCTCGTCGATGAGTTCGTTGGCGCGGATGACGACGGAAGGCTTGGCCCGCTCCTCCGGCGTGGTCAACAGGCCGATCCGGCGAAAAGCCATCCCGATCGAAAGCTTTCCGGTCGCCCAGGAGATGAAAATGGCGAGGATCAAGCTGGCGATGGTGGGCGACATCCAGGCCACCAGCGAGGGCGCGATCAAGAGGCCGCTGATCAAGGTGAGAAAGCCCATGACCACATGCGACCGATGACGCCGTACGATCGCCATGAAGGGGATCGACCCGTCGTCGCGGCGCTGCGGATCCCAGCCGGTGTCGAACCCGAATAGGAAATGCACGACGTGGCCCGTCTGGATCAACATCATGACAGGGGCGAGAAGCGCCGACATGACGACCTCGAACAGGGTCGAAAAGATCAACCTGATGGCGCCCCCGCTGCCGCGCCGCGTCTCGCCTTGGATCAAGGAGAGCAGCAGGCCGAAAAACTTCGGCAAGAGCAGAATCACCATGGTGAACGCGAAGAGCTTGAGCGACCGCTCCGCGTCGAACCGGGGAAAGGCCGGAAAGATCGTGAACTCGTTGGTGAAATATTCCGGCCGGATGTAGCTCGCCTGAAGCACGAGCACCATGCCGACGATGAGTTGCAGCATCCACAGCGGCGAGGCGAGATAGGCGAAAATGCCGGTGGCGAAATGCTGCCGCGAGGCGAGATGCAACCCGCGCGCGGGCAGAATGCGCAAATGCTGCAAATTCCCCTGGCACCAGCGCCGGTCGCGCGCGGAGAGATCGATCAGCGACGGCGGGCTTTCCTCGTAACTGCCGCCGAGGACGGGCAACATATAGACGACATAACCCGCGCGGCGCATGAAAGCCGCCTCGACGAAATCGTGGCTGAGCACATGGCCGCCGAACGGCGGACGCCCCTGCAAATGGGGCAAGCCGCAATGAGCGGCAAAGGCCCTGGTGCGGATGATCGCGTTATGGCCCCAGTAATTGCCGTCCCGGCCCATCCAAGCCGACAGTCCCGCCGCGATGACCGGCCCATAAATCCGCGCGGCGAATTGCTGGACCCGCGCGAATAACGTATTGCGATTGATGATGAGCGGCAGGGTTTGGATAATGCCGGCATCGGGATCGGCTTCCATCGTCGCGGCCAGCGTCACAATGGCATGGCCGAGCATGAAACTATCGGCGTCGAGCACGACCATGTGGTCGTAAGAGTCACCCCAGCGGGTCACGAAATCCGCGATATTCCCGGCCTTGCGGGCGGTATTCTTGGGCCGGTGGCGGTAATAGATAGGGGCATCGGAGCCGAGCCGCTCGCGCATCAGCACGAAAGCGTGCTCCTCCGCCACGAAAATATCCGGGTTGGTCGTATCCGAGAGAAAGAACCAGTCAAAGGCTTCGCCGAGGCCGGTCGCCTGCACATCCTCGTAGATCGCCTGCACGGCGGCGAAGACCCGCGCCGGGGTCTCGTTGTAGATCGGCATGACGACAGCCGTCTTGGCGTTGAGTTTGGAAGGCAACGGAAGTGCCTTGGGCGCCAGGAACACCATCCAGAGAAAACCGAAAAAAGCGCTCGAAAAGGCCAGGGCGATCCACGAAAAATTGGCGACAAAGAGCACGAGCAACGCCCATTCGAGCGGAGTCACGCCGCCGATGGAGACGACCCCATACATTTCCGCGGTGCCATAAAGCGTGACGGCGAGCCCGCCGCCGAAGATCAGCAGGCGCGCGGCCCAGGTTTTCCATTCGATGCCCTGGCGGAGCTGATGCCTCGGCTGGTTATAGTGGCGCAAGCTCTGCGTGGGCATGGCTAGGGGAGCTTCCGGCGGCATGGCAGGCTTGAGGCATGGCTTGGTAAAGGGCAGCGGCCTTCGGCCTTGGGACAGCCCTTGAGATGACGGAGCCTCGGTCAACGCGTTCATGATGACGCCCACCTATAAAGCCATGTCTCGCTCACCGGCTTGCCCTGCGCCTCCAAGACGAGACGCAATTCGCTCGACAAGTCGTTTCCGGGATCGAGCTCGAAAAACACCTTCAAGGATTTCTTATCATCTGATGGGAATATTCGTACGAAAGCAATCTTCCCCCCCGCCGCCGTGACATTGGCTTTCAATTCGCCGGCGGTTTCGGCCTTCGCGAAAATCTCGCCTTCGAAATCGACGAAAAAGCGGCGTCTTTTGCCTGCGCCGCGTCCGCTTCGCGATGTCATCGCCCGCGCGAGGCTTGGCCGCTCCGGCGGATCCCAACACCAAAATTGACGATAGGCGAAAGACGTCTCGCTCCCCGCGGCCAAGGGCTGCTTAGGCCGCCAAAAGCACAATATATTGTCGTTGGCCTCGGATTCCGAGGGGATCTCTATCAATTGGACGCCGCCTTGGCCCCATTCCCCCAGCGGTTCGATCCACAGCGAGGGCCGCTTTTCCCAATGCTGATCCTCGTCGTCGTAATCCTCGAAGGAACGGTCGCGGATCAACAGCCCGAAGCCGCGCGGCTTGTCGTCGACGAACGTGGAAATCTGCAAGTTGTCGCGATTGGTCACGGGCCGCCAGACCCATTCACCCGCCCCCGTATAAATCTGCAGGCCACAGACCTCGCTGACGTTCGGACGGAAATCGTCGAATTTGCGATGGTCCATGAAACCGAGCAGATGCGTGGCGCTCATCGTGCCCAAGCCGAAATTATCCACGGACGCGCGCGCGAAAAGGGTCGCCTCGGTATCGATGATGGTGGCCTCGCCCGGCCTGATCGTGAAGCGGAAAGCGCCCGTCACCGTTTCGGAATCGATCACCGCATGGACGATCAAGGCATTGGCGACGAGGCTAGGTTTTTCGATCCACATGGTGCGGAAGATCGGGACATCCTCGCCCTTGGGATCGGCGAGGCGAACCGCCAGCGCCCGCGAGACGAGGCCCGGCACCTGGCCCTGGGTCAGCGCGCGGAAGAAATTGGCGCCCTGGAAGCTTGCCACTTCCGTAAAACGCGCATCGTTCGCATCGGATGGATTTTGGGCGACGAGCACACGGAAGCCAGAATAACCGATGTCCGGGAGCTTCGGAGGCAGCGAAATCGAACTGAAATCGAAGAATTTCACATCATAGACCAGCCGCTGCGACACGCCTTGAGCCACGAGGTTGATCTCGACGGGATTTGTGAACAGAAACCCGCGATGCAGCGGCTCGATCGCAACGCCAACCTGCTCGTTACCCCAAATCCGGCCTGCCGGGAGGGTCCGAATCGAGTTATATTGGTCGCTGCTCAGTGTTTTGAACGGATCTGGCAGACTCGCGGCCATGGGAACGAAGGGCTTTTTGGCGAGCGCCCGCGCTTGTTCGATTACAGTGCCCGGCGCGAAGGAAACGGGGGCGCCGAGCGCGATATCGGAACCGGCAATTCCCGGCGGATCGATGGCCGCGGGCGGCGACGGCGGATCTGGCGGGGTTTGCGTCTCGGACACGGTTTGCGCCTGAGACAGATGGGCACTTGACGCAACCGCCAACCCGGAGACAACGCTGCCAAGGGTTAACTTCAGTACGTCCCGGCGTTTCAACATAGACTCGACAACCGTCACCACGCTATCGCCGCTTTCCAAATGGGCTCATCCGTTTGACCTATAACGCACGAAAAATTTTGTGCCTCATTTTTCCACATGATCGCTAGGCGATTTTTCGCTTGCGTCGCGGATGGGGAATTCGCGAAGACATAAAGAATTGGAGACGCTCATGAGTTTCAATCCCGGCCGCACGTGTCTCGCTATCGTCTTGGCCGCTGGCGAGGGGACGCGCATGCAATCCGCGCGCCCAAAGGTTTTACACGCCCTGGCCGGGCGCTCGATGCTCGCCCATTGCATGGATTCGGTCGAGGCGGCCGGCGTCGATCGCATTGCCGTCGTCGTGGGGCCGGGCCACGAGGCTGTCGCGGCCGAGGCAAAAGCTGTTTCGCCGGGAGCGGCGGTGTTCGTTCAAACCGAGCGGCGGGGCACGGCTCATGCGGTTTTGGCGGCGGAAGCGGCTATCGCGGAAGGCTACGACTATATCTTGGTGGTCTTCGCGGACACCCCGCTGATAAAATCGGAAACGCTACGGCTGTTGCGCTGGCGGGCGCACGAGACCCAAGCCGCCGTGGCCGCGCTCGGTTTCGAGGCGCGTGACCCCGCGGGCTATGGCCGCTTCCTCATGGAGGGTCAAAAGCTGCTCGCCATTCGCGAGGAAAAGGACGCTTCGCCAGAAGAACTCCGCCTGACTCTCGTGAATGCCGGGCTGATGGCCTTGGACGGGAGGACAGCGCTCGATCTCTTGAAGCAGATCGACACGAACAATGCCAAGGGCGAATTCTATTTGACCGATGTGGTCGCCGCCGCCGCCGCTCAGGGCTTGCCCTCGACCGTCGCGATTGCCGCCGAGGAAGAAGTTTTGGGCGTCAACGACCGGGTGCAACTCGCGCATGCCGAGGCCGTGCTCCAGACGCGGCTCCGCGAATACGCCATGCGGGGCGGGGCCACGCTGATCGATCCCGCGAGCGTGACGCTCGCCTACGACACGGTGCTCGGCCGCGACGTGACCGTGGAACCCCATGTCGTGTTTGCCCCCGGCGTCCGGGCCGGGGACGGCGTCACGATCCGTTCGTTCTCGCACCTCGAAGGGGTGACTATAGGCCCCCGCGCCATCGTCGGCCCCTTCGCGCGGCTGCGGCCGGGCAGCGTCCTGCACGAGGATGTGCATGTCGGCAATTTCGTGGAGATCAAGGCCTCGACGCTCGAGGCGGGGGTGAAGGCCAACCACCTCAGCTATATCGGCGATGCCACCGTCGGCGCCAAGACGAATATTGGGGCGGGGACGATTACGTGCAATTACAACGGGTTTCAGAAATTCAGGACGGAGATCGGCGCCGGCGCCTTCATCGGCGTCCACAGCGCCCTCGTCGCTCCCGTGACAATCGGGGACGGTGCCTATATCGGAACGGGATCGGTCGTCACGCGGGATGTCGCGCCCGACGCGCTTGTCGTGGCCCGCGCCCCGCAAGTCGAAAAACCGGGCTGGGCCAAGGTGTTCCGGGACAAGAACAAACGCTAGGGCCCGCTGAAACCGGTAACGCAGTTTGTTTTCCTTAATTTCGGAAGATTTCTCCGCCAAACGGGACATGCGCTATTCTCCTGTGGCCTAATGCGGGCTGCCCAAAACTTGTTTCCTCCACTCAGAGAGACTTGCTTCCTTCACTCAGAGAGCCTTGTTTCCTCCACTCAGAGAGCAGATTATGTGCGGCATTGTTGGTATTCTCGGCCGTGAACCCGTCGCGGATGCGTTGATCGAGGCGCTGAAGCGGCTGGAATACCGGGGTTATGATTCCGCCGGGATCGCGACGCTGGAGGACGGGCATCTCACGCGCCGCCGGGCGCAGGGCAAGTTGCGCAACCTCGAAGCGCTTTTGCGCACCGAGCCGCTGCATGGCACGATCGGCATCGGCCACACCCGTTGGGCGACCCATGGGCGCCCGACCGAGAACAACGCCCATCCCCATGCGACCGGCAAAGTGGCCGTGGTGCATAACGGCATTATCGAAAATTTCCGCGAGCTGCGAGAGGAACTGCGCTCCAAGGGTCATGTGTTTTCGACGGAAACCGACACGGAAGTCGTGGCTCATCTCGTCACCGATGCGCTGGATAACGGCCTCAAGCCGCGGGGCGCCGTCGCCGCCGCATTGCCGCGTCTCAAAGGCGCGTTCGCGCTCGCCTTTTTGTTCGAGGGCGAGGAAAATCTGTTGATCGGCGCGCGGCAAGGCGCGCCTCTCGCGGTCGGTTACGGCCAGGGCGACAATGACGGGGTCATGTATCTCGGCTCCGACGCCTTGGCGCTGGCGCCCTTCACGGATACGCTGACCTATCTCGAGGAAGGCGATTGGGTCGTGCTGACGCCGGGCAAGGCGCAGTTCCACGATGCCCGCCATCTCCCGGTCAAGCGGAGCAAGCTGAAGACCCAGGCTTCGGCCTTCCTGGTCGACAAGGGCAACCACCGCCATTTCATGGCCAAGGAAATCCACGAACAACCCGAGGTCGTGGCCCGCACGCTCGCCTATTATCTCGATATGTCGCAAGGCAAGGTGGCGCTGCCGTTCGAGCTGCCGGACAATATCGCCACCCTGGACCGGCTCGTCATCACCGCATGCGGCACGGCCTATATGGCCGGGCTCACCGCGAAATATTGGTTCGAGCGCTTTGCTAGGCTTCCCGTCGAGATCGAGGTCGCCTCGGAATTCCGCTACCGCGAGACGCCGCTGAAACCGGACGGCCTCACCATCGTCGTGTCGCAATCGGGCGAGACGGCGGACACCTTGGCCTCGTTGCGCTACGCCAAGGGCGAGGGCCACAAGATCATCAGCGTGGTCAATGTCGCGACCTCGACCATGGCGCGCGAAAGCGACATTGCCGCTCTGACCCTGGCGGGGCCCGAAATCGGCGTCGCCTCGACCAAGGCGTTTACCTGCCAGCTCGCTGTTCTCGCCTGCCTGGCCTTAGCCTTCGGCCGGGCGCGGGGCACGCTCAGCGAGGCGGACGAAGCGCGCCTCGTCGGCGATCTCATGGCGGTGCCCGGCCTGATGGCCGAAGCGATCAAGCGCGAGCCCGCGATCGAGACGCTCGCGCACCAACTCGGCAAGGTCCGCGACGTGCTCTATCTCGGGCGCGGCACGTCCTATCCGCTGGCCCTGGAGGGCGCGCTCAAGCTCAAGGAGCTCTCCTACATTCATGCCGAGGGCTATGCGGCGGGCGAACTGAAGCACGGCCCCATTGCGCTGATCGACGAGGACATGCCCGTCATCGTCATCGCGCCGGACGATCACGTCTACGAAAAGACCGTCTCCAACATGCAGGAAGTCGCGGCGCGCGGCGGCCGCCTGATCCTGATCGGCTGCGCCCGCGTGGCGCATGATTTCGCGAGCGAATCGGACTCCCGGATCGTCCTGCCCAGCATGGCCCCGGATTTCACCGCGATGGTCTACGCCATCCCGGTCCAGATGATCGCCTACCACACGGCCGTCTTCATGGGGAAAGACGCCGATCAGCCCCGGAATTTGGCGAAGAGCGTGACGGTGGAGTAGGGGGCGGGCTGCGCCGAGGGCCGTTAAAACACAAACGTTCTCGAGCGTCCCGTCCTTGCGAGCGTAGCGAAGCAATCCATGTTGCGTCCCGGTGACACCCTGGATTGCTTCGCTGCGCTCGCAAAGACGCCCACGGGCCTGGCGCATGGCGAAGCGGGGAAACTCCCGGCGGGCGGCTGGTATCCCGGCGGGGCTTCCTATAGACCTGCCACGACTCCAGCCCTAACCGAAGCGACTCATGCGCCTATCCAAATATTTCCTGCCGATTCTTCGCGACAATCCCAAGGAAGCCGAGATCGTCTCGCACCGGTTGATGCTGCGCGCTGGCATGATCCGCCAGGAGGCGTCGGGCATTTACGCCTGGCTGCCGCTCGGCTTCCGCGTCTTGAAAAAGATCGAGCAGATCGTGCGCGAGGAAATGGACCGGGCCGGGGCCATCGAGCTTTTGATGCCCACTCTCCAGCTCGCCGATCTCTGGCGCGAGACCGGGCGCTACGATGCTTACGGCCCCGAAATGCTGCGCATCACCGACCGTCACAAGCGCGAGCTGCTCTACGGGCCGACCAACGAGGATATGATCACCGAAATTTTCCGGGCCTCGGTGCGCAGCTACCGCGAGTTGCCGAAAATTCTATACCATATCCAGTGGAAATTCCGCGACGAGCAGCGCCCACGGTTCGGCGTCATGCGCGGCCGCGAATTCCTGATGAAGGATGCCTATTCCTTCGATGTCGACGAGGCCGGAGCCAAGCTCAGCTATAACAGGATGTTCGTATCCTATCTGCGCATCTTCGCCCGCATGGGGTTGAAGGCGATTCCGATGCGCGCCGAGACCGGGCCGATCGGCGGCGATCACAGCCACGAATTCATCATCCTGGCCGAGACCGGCGAATCCGGCGTCTTCATCAACAAGGACGTTCTCGATCTCCCGGTCCCGGATGAAACGATCGATTACGGCAGCGATCTCACCCCGATCATCAAGCAGTGGACGAGCCTCTATGCCGCCACCGAGGACGTGCATGACGCCGCCCGCTTCGAGGCGGAAACGCCCGAGGAGAAGCGCATCGTCACGCGTGGCATCGAAGTCGGCCAGGTCTTCTATTTCGGCGATAAATATTCGAAGCCGATGAAGAGCTTGATCACTGGCCCCGACGGCGTCGACAGGCCGTTCGAGGGCGGCTCCTACGGCGTCGGCGTCTCGCGGCTTCTCGGCGCGATCATCGAGGCCTCGCACGACGACAAGGGCATCATCTGGCCCGAAAGCGTCGCGCCTTTCCATGTCGGGCTCGCCAATCTCAAGGTTGGCGACGCGGCGACCGACGCAGCCTGCGAAAAGATTTATGCCGCGTTGACCAAGGCCAAAGTCGAGGTGCTCTACGACGATAGCGATGACCGGCCCGGTGGCAAATTCGCCAAGCTTGATCTGATCGGTCTTCCCACCCAGATCATCGTGGGTCCGAAAGGCCTGGCGGAGGACCAGATCGAGATCAAGACGCGCGCGACCGGCGAACGGGAGGTGCTGACGCTCGAAGGTGTCATCGCAAGGTTCGCGGGGGCGTGACCCGAACGGCGAGCCTCATTGCGACCGTAAGTTTAGGCGTATAGAGCGGCAGAGTTTTCTTGAGATGCCGGACCCCCGAGTCGCTGGACCTTATCGTATGAGAAAGACCGGACCCCTTCCTTTCGCGCCTTTCGAGTGGATGATCGCGTTGCGCTATCTCCGCGCTCGCCGCGCGTCGGGCTATGTGTCCGTGATCGCGCTGATTTCCTTTCTCGGGATCATGGTCGGCGTGGCGGCCTTGATTGTCGTCATGTCGGTGATGAACGGGTTCCACAAGGAGCTGCTCGACAAGATCGTCGGCGTGAACGGCCATATTTTTCTGCAAGCCGCCGATACGCCGCTCAACGATTACGACCGGATCGCGGCCGATGTGAAACGCGTCAAGGGCGTCGATCTCGTCATTCCCATGGTCGAAGGCGCGGCCGGCGTCTCCTCGCCCTTTAATCAGGCGGGCGCCTTGGTACGCGGCATCCGCGAGGCCGATTTGAAAGAGCTTCCGGGCATCGGCGGCGGCCACGTCAAGATCGGGACACTCGACGGGTTCGATCATTCAGGCGGCGCCGCCATCGGGCAGGGGCTTGCGGAAAGCTTGAGCCTCCGGGTCGGCGACAACATCACGATTCTGACCGCCAAGGGCGCACAAACCCCCTTCGGCGTGGCGCCGCGGATCAAAAGCTATCCCGTGACGGCGATCTTCCAAATCGGCATGGCGCAATTCGATAATCTCTTTGTCTTTCTCCCGTTGCCCGAGGCCCAAGCCTTCTTCAACCACGAGAACGAGGCGACGGTGATCGAGGTTTTCCTGAAAAACCCGGAAGCGATCGATTCCGTGCGCCAGTCCATCGATACCAGCCTGCCGCAGCCCATGATCATGACGGATTGGCGCGAGCGCAATAAAACGTTCTTCGACGCGCTGAAGGTCGAGCGCAATGTCATGTTCATCATCGTGACCTTGATCGTTCTCGTCGCCGCGCTGAACATCATTTCCGGCTTGATCATGCTGGTGAAGGACAAGAGCGAGGATATTGCGATTTTACGCACCATGGGCGCGCCGCGCGGCTCGATCATGCGGATTTTCCTCATAACCGGCACGTCCATCGGCATTACCGGCACTTTCGCCGGTTTCGTCCTGGGCCTCGTGCTGGCCGAAAATCTCGAGGCGATCCGCTCCGGCTTGAACGATCTGTTGCATGCCAATCTGTTTCCGGCGGAAATCTATTTCCTGTCGCGCTTGCCCTCGGTGGTCGAACCAAGCGATGTCATCACCGTGGTTGGCATGACACTCGGTCTTTCGATCCTGGCGACGCTCTATCCCTCCTGGCGCGCCGCCCGGCTCGATCCTGTCGAGGCGCTTCGTTACGGATGACCATTCCCGCCCTCGCGCTCCGCCAAGTCGAACGTGTCTACCGCCAGGCCGGCCAGCCCTTGGCGATCCTGCGCGGCGTCGATTTCGAACTGTTTCCCGGTCAGTCCGTCGCCCTGATCGCGCCTTCCGGTACGGGTAAATCGACCTTGCTGCATGTCGCGGGCCTGCTCGAAAAGCCCGATGCCGGCGAGGTTTTCGTCGCGGGCCATCCGACATCGCGTCTGCCCGATCCCGAACGCACCGGACTGCGGCGCTCCGAGATCGGTTTCGTCTACCAATTCCACCATCTCCTGCCGGAATTTAGCGCGCTGGAGAATATCGTCCTGCCGCAAATGATCGGCGGCCTGTCGCGCAAAGAGGCGGGGCGCAGGGCAGGGGAATTGCTGGATTACATGGGTCTATCCCAGCGCGGCTCGCACCGCCCGCCGGAACTCTCGGGCGGCGAGCAGCAACGCGTGGCCATTGCCCGCGCGGTCGCCAATAGTCCCAGCGTCCTGCTCGCGGACGAGCCGACCGGCAATCTCGATCCCAAGACCGCCGACAATGTTTTCGATGTGTTGAATGCCTTGGTGAAAGCGACGGGGCTCGCGGCGCTCGTGGCCACCCACAATCTCGACCTTGCCCGCCGCATGAGCCGCCGGGTCACCTTGCGCGACGGCCAGATCACCGAACTGCCGTAAGGTTGGCTCAGTATAATTTCGGAATGTCTTGGCCGAGGTCCTCGAGCTTCTTCGTCAGAATCTGGACCGCCGTCTTCAGCCGGGCATTTTCAGCCTTGAGTTGCTCGAACTGCGGATTGGCCGGATCGTCCGCCGCCACCTCTTCGATGAACTCCATCCCGATGCCCTCGGCATCCCGCCAGCGCAATTTCGCCTGATAGAATTTGCCCCTCAACGGGATTTCAAGCTCGAACTCGTCGGGAACTGCCGCGTTCTTGTCGATCGCGACCTTGGCGCCGTGGAGCGATATATTTTTGACCACGCAATCGAACGACGTCATCCTGTTGTTGAAATAGATCCGGGCCTTCAGAAGGCTTTTCACCCGCTCAGCCCTTCGACGTTCTTTCACGGCCTAGTCCTCATAGAATCTGCATTTGCCCCATAAGATTGCACGGTTCTAATTAAGGTTTATTGAAAAGCAGCGTCGAAACCGTGTGCGAGCAACGTCTCACCTAAGGCGCGGGCCTATATCTCTCGAACACGATCTGCGCGCCGAGACTCCGGGCGAGATCATGCTGGTCTTTCGATCGCACGGTCCAGCTCATCAGCGGCGTGGCGGGATGGGCCGCGCGTGCGGAGCCGAGTTCGCCGATGTTCCAGGAGAGGAAATCGTAAAATCCTTCCGGCGGCACGCCGCCGCCGGGCTGGTCCGGGCCAACCAATCCGAGAGGGCAGGTGGCACCGGACGCCCGGCAATGCGCCATGACGGCGGGATCGAAACTCTTTAACGCGACGGGGCCGCGATAGGCGGCGGCAAGCGCCACGGCGCGCCCGGCGAGCCGGAGATCGCCCTCTCCGAGGCTCTTGATCTCGATCACGACGGGCACGCGGCCGGCGATGGCGGAGAGAAAGGCGCCGAGCGTGGGAATCCGGTCGCCGCCACCCTTCAGGCCAATCGCTTCGAGTTCCGCCGCGGTCCGGACCGAAACGGGTCCGGTTTCCGAAGTCAGCCTGTCCAAGGTCTCGTCGTGAAAGACGACGGCCTCGCCGTCGCCGGTCAACTGGACATCGCATTCGATCCCATAGCCGCCCGCCACGGCGGCCTCGGCGGCGGCCAGCGAATTTTCAATCGCGCCACGGCCCGCGTCATGCAGACCGCGATGCGCGATGGGCCGCGCGAGGATCGTGGCGAGGTCCGGCCTCACTCGGCCTTCAGGAGGAACATGGCCTCGACTTCGACCGCCGACCCCAAGGGAACTTCGGCGACGCCGATGGTCGAGCGCGCGTGGCGGCCCTCGTCGCCGAGCACATCGACGATCACATCGGAAGCGCCGTTCATCAGCGGCGCGATGGCGGCAAAGCCCGGCGCCGTATTGAAGAATCCGCCGAGACGGATGCAGCGTTCGATCCGCTCCAGGCTACCCAAGGCGCCCTTGGCTTGCGCCAGCACGTTGATCGCGCATTGCCGCGCGGCGGCCTTCGCGGTCTCCGGCGAGACATCCGCGCCCACTTTGCCGGTGAATTCCGCAGGGAGCTTGCCGTTGACGTCTAGGGCGAGCTGGCCGGAAATCACCAATAGATTTCCCGCCACGACCGCCGGGACATAATTGGCCACGGGCGCGGAAGGTTGCGGCAAGACAATGCCGAGGGTCAACAGGCGGTCTTCGATCACGCTCATCATACGCTCCAGAAAAAAACGGCTCTATCCGGCGTCTTAGAAGGAACGAGAGGGTTGGCGCAAGGGCGAAAACAGGTGGGGACGGGCCGCTCGAAAAATATGATGCCAAAAAGCGAATAGCCCCCAGCAACGGCGCCGGGGGTGCCGGTCCATGCCTCAAACGCCCCGCAAAAAACGCAACTTCCCGATATGGCTTTCTCTTTACGGCAGGCCTAAGCTCGCCGATAATTTTTCGAATGCCACTCGCCATGAGGATCTCCGGTCGATGCTCGAAAATAAAGAGATAATGCGCTGGATGCGGTATGGGGCCGCCGTCGTCGCGATGGGCGCGGGGCCGGCGTTGCAAACCGGTGGCGTCTTGGCCGCGGGGCCGGCCGTTGCGCCGCCGGCGGTGACGCAACCGGCGGCAATGCCCGAGGCCTTGCCCTTGGCGGCCCATCGCGCCGCCTATCGCGTGAACCTTTTCCAATCGACGGGCACGAAAAGTCCGACCAGCGCCAATGGCCGGGTGTCCTACGAGTTCAGCGGTTCACCCTGCGAGGGCTATACCCAAAGCTTCCGCCAGATCACCGAGCTGCAGCCCGCGGAAGGCGCGACGCGTCTCTCCGACATGCATTCCGCGACCTTCGAGGATGGCGAAGCCCACAGCTTTGCCTTCAACGTCACGAACTCGACCGATAATGGCGGCACCGGCGTGATCGACGGGCGCGCGGTCAAACAAGCCACGGCGCTCGCGATCCAAATCTCGAAACCGGCGCGCGAGACCATCGATGTCGATCAGCAGGTGCTGTTTCCGACCGAGCATCTCAAGCACATCATCGCCGCCGCCCGGGCCGGACAAAAACTCTTCGGCGCGAAAGTCTTCGATGGTTCCGACGACGGCAAGAAGGTCTATGACACGATGGCGATCATTGGACGTCCCATCGAGGGACCAGCCGATGATCACGGCGTCAATGCCGCGCTGTTGGGGAACGTCCGGCGCTGGCCGGTGTCGATCAGCTATTACGAGGAAGACAAGAAGGACGAAGGCCCAGCCTACACCCTTGGCTTCGAGCTTTACGAAAACGGCATCTCGCGCGCCTTGCGCTTCGACTATGGCGATTTCATCCTGGCCGGCGAATTAACGGCGCTCGATCTGCTGCCATCCAAGAGCTGCGCGAAGTAGGGGCTAATCCCGCCGCCCCGTCAGGGAAATTCCGCGCACCAGGGCCTTGCCGCCGAAGCGCTGGCGGACGGCGTCGATCGCCTGGGCCGCCGCCTTTTGCCGCGCGAGCGACGTGTCCACGAGATCGCCCCGGTCGGCGTCCGTGCCGGGATGGAGGCTCGCGGCGCCAAGGCCAATCAGCCGGTAGGGCGTGCCATCGAGTTCGGGTTGCAGCAGCAAACGGCTCGCCTCGTAAAGCCTGGCCGCGAGTTGCGTCGGCGGCAGGTTCGATCGCGACCGCGTCTTGAGCTTGAAATCGCCGGTCTTCAATTTCAGAACCACGCCGCTGGTGGCGAAACCCGATTGGGTGAGCCGGAACGCCACTTTTTCGCAAAGACCGTAGAGAATCGGTTGGAGATCCTCCGGTCTCGCGAGATCGGCGGCGAAGGTCGTCTCGGCCGAGATGTTCTTGGTCTCGCGCTCTGGGGAGACGGGCCGTGTGTCGATCCCCCGCGCCAGGCGCCAGAGGCCCAGATCCTGCGTCCCGGAGCGGCGCGCAAAGCTTTTCTCGTCGCAATCCTGGATGTCGCCTATCGTGAAAAACCCCTGGGCGGCAAGCCGCTTCGCCGAGACGGCGCCGATGCCGGTAATCGCGCTTGCGGGCATCGGACGCAAGAACGGCACGGCTTCGGCTCGTCCAATGATGGCGAAGCCGCGCGGCTTATCGAGATCGGAGGCGAGCTTTGCCAAGAACTTGCAATCGCTCAGCCCGACCGACACGGTAATGCCGAGCTCGCGCTCGACCCTCGCGGCGAAACGCGCCAGCACCATGGCCGGGACCGCGCCGTGGAGGGCCTGCGTGCCGGCAAGATCGAGAAAGGCCTCGTCGATCGAAACGGGTTGAACGAGCGGTGTCAGCTCTCCCATCAAGGCCCGGACCTCGCGGGCCACGCGCTGATATTTCGCCATGTCCGGCTTCACCACGACCGCCTGCGGGCAGGCCTGAAGCGCTTTGAACATCGGCATGGCCGAGCGCACGCCGAAGGTCCGCGCGATATAGCAGGCGGTGGACACGACGCCGCGCTTCCCGCCGCCAATGATCACCGGCCTGTCGCGCAAAGCCGGGTTGTCCCGCTTTTCGACGCCGGCGTAAAAAGCATCGCAATCGATATGGGCAATCGTCAGCGTGTCCAACTCGGGATGCGCGAGAAGACGCGGCGAACCGCAGACGCCGCACCGCCGCGGCGAGGGAGCGGGACCAGAGGAAAAACAATCGCGGCAGAAGGACAGCGGCATCGCGGAAGGCCCGGAAAGACGAGGGAACGAGACTATTCGCTCTCTTGGGGACCCGCCAGGATCATGCGCGCCGTATCGACCTCGGCGGGATCGTAGCCATGTTGTTGCGCGAAGTCGCGAAGCAAACTTTCATCGGAACCGAGATAGTCGAGAAGACTCGAGTCGAAACTGGGCGTTCCCGCCGACTGCCGCAACGCCGGCACGTCGAGACCGGTCGTGTCGAAGAACCGGCCCAAGCGCGCGGGGTCGGCGGCCAGATAGGTCAGCACTTCGACCGGCAGGCGGTCCATGAAATCGCTGGAGGGCTTTCGCTTCGAGCCGATGCCGTAATGCGAGGGTTGCTTCGTCACTTTGCGGATTTTCCTTTTATCGATTTGCGCGTAGTTATTAACGATCGACGTCTATGCAGGTGAAGGATCACCCGTTACCCGGAAGCTGGTTGCCCATGCCGAAGAGCGTCCTCATCGTCGAAGACAACGAGTTGAACATGAAACTGTTCAACGATTTGCTCGAAGCGCATGGCTATAAGACCATCCAGACCCGGAACGGGGTGGAGGCGGTGGAACTGACGAGGACTCATCGCCCCGATCTAATCTTGATGGATATTCAACTCCCGGAAGTGTCGGGCGTCGAGGTCATCCAATGGATCAAGGACGACGACCAGCTCCGTCATATCCCGATTATCGCCATCACCGCCTTTGCCATGAAGGGCGACGAGGAAAAAATCCGTCAAAGCGGCTGCGAAGCTTATTTGTCGAAGCCGATCTCCGTCGTTAAATTTCTGGAGACCGTCCGCAATTATCTCCCGGAGGCGTGAGAAAAACGTCTTTTCGCCGTTCCGGAAACGTGGCGGAGCGACATATTTTCATGCCCCATGCCCTCCGGCGTTAACGCCAACTCTTTGAAACATATATCATTTATTGCATAGTTTCCGGGCTGCCGCCAAGGAAATGCAAAATCGCTAAAATTTGCGGTAGTTTCCGCCGGAAAAATTCACGGGCCCTTGTCTACTCTTGATCATCAGGCTCTTCCCATGGGGAAAGCCGCTCTGGATTTTTTAAAAGCAGGAAGTTTCGGCATGTCAGCTCGTGTCCTCGTCGTCGATGACCTCGCGCCCAATCGCAAACTGCTGGAAGCGCGCCTAACCGCCGAATATTTCGACGTCGTTCTCGCGTCGAACGGGCCCGAGGCGCTGACGATTTGCGCCGCCGGCGAATGCGATATCGTCCTTCTCGACGTCATGATGCCCGGCATGGACGGGTTCGAAGTGTGCCGCCGCCTCAAGGAGGATCCACAGACCCAGCATATCTCCGTCGTCATGGTGACCGCCCTCGATCAACCGGCCGACCGGGTGCGCGGGCTCGAAGCGGGGGCGGACGATTTCTTGACTAAGCCGATCGACGAAATCGCGCTCATCGCCCGCGTGCGTTCCCTCACGCGTCTCAAGGTCATTCTCGATGAACTGCGAGGCCGGGTTGCGGCCACCGCCGATCTCGGCATGACCAATACGCTGAACCTTGCGATGCAGGACGATAAAAAGACCGGTCATATTCTCCTTGTCGAGGACCGCGAGGCCTCCGCCAATCACATCAAAATCGCCTTCCGCGATAAACACACGGTCGATGTCGAGACCAATCCGCAGGAAGCCTTGTTCAAGGCGGCGGATGGCGCTTACGACCTGTTCATCGTCAGCCTCAGCCTCGATGGCCACGACGGTTTGCGACTGTGCTCCCAGCTTCGCGCCTTGGCACGCACGCGCCACACGCCGATCCTGATCCTCACCGAGCCGGACGATCGCGCCCGGCTGTTGCGCGGCCTGGAGATCGGCGTCAACGATTATCTCCAGCGTCCCATCGACCGCAACGAATTGACCGCCCGCGTGCGGACCCAAGTCCGGCGTAAGCACTATGCCGATACGCTACGCGACAGCGTCCAGGCCTCGATCGAAATGGCGGTGATCGATGCGCTCACCGGTTTGAACAACCGGCGCTATTTCGAGACCCATTTCAGCGGGTATGTGGACCAGGCCGCGCGCAAGGGCAGGCCATTGTCCATGATGATTCTGGACATCGATTTCTTCAAATCGGTGAACGATACGCATGGGCACGATGCTGGCGACGAGGTGCTGAAATCCTTCTCGGCCCGGATGCGCAAAGTCATCCGCGCGAGCGATCTCGTCTGCCGTTTCGGCGGCGAGGAATTCGTGGTCGTGATGCCGGACACGCCGGCCGAGATCGCCAGAGGGATCGCGGAGCGGATTCGCATGGCGGTGGAACAAGATCCGTTTACCGTCTCGCCCGGCAAGCCGGCCATTCCCGTGACAGTCTCGATTGGTCTTGCCGAACGGGGGCACGATACGGTCGCCGACGAGATCTACCGCCGGGCCGACCGGGCGCTCTACCGGTCGAAAGCCACGGGCCGGAACCGGGTCACGGCGGACGCCGCTTAACCCCCATCAATAAGCTTGGGTATAGATTCGATTCGTTATTTGCATTTCGTCCCGGCCTCGTTAACGTCGTTCCGCCCGGCTCGTGGTGCCAGCGGTATCGCGGGCTTGGACAAAATACCCTGCGGAGAAGCTCAGGTCCGCCGCATCTCCTGGGTCCGTGGGGTTGGCCGGCGCGTGGGTGGTTAGGAGTGGCCTCCTCAAACCATTCGCCGCCGGCCCCTCTCTTTCATGGACCGGCGCGGTGATAGACTGGCGCGATCTCCAACCCAGTCTTATCTCCATCCCGTCCTTATGCCCAGCCGGGGTCTTATCCCTTGCGGTGCCACGCGATCACGCGATTCGGCCGGCAAACACCCGAGGGATCGCGGTGAGAGAGATGCCCGCAGCCACCGGACACGAGCGTCACCGCCGGTGCGCTTCCGGAATTTGGCAGGGGCGGCATAGTCAAGGCGCTCGCGGGCAGGGCAGCTCCCAGGAGAAGGCCCGGCGCGATGACCGAAACGAGAAGAATTTTGCGCATCTGATCTCTCCTATTTGCCGGCGTCAGCCGGGCGGGGGAGCAATCATCACGCGCCAGCCCGCCGCCATGACAACGCATGGCGGTGAAAACGTTGCCGTCCCATCGGGAGAAAACGGAAAAGAAAACGCAAAAAGACGGCCTAAGTGGCCGCCTTTGGACATCTATCCCGGAAATTAAGTGGACATCTATCCCGGAAATTTAGAGACGGGCGCGTCGCGCCCGTCCGGCAACCAACCGGCCAGGCTTACTTGATCTTCGTTTCCTTGAACTCGACATGCTTGCGCACGACGGGGTCGTACTTTTTGTACGACAGCTTGTCCGTCTTCGTGCGCGCATTCTTTTTGGTGACATAGAAATAGCCCGTGTCGGCAGTCGACAGGAGCTTGATCTTGATCATCGCAGCTTTGGCCATTGCACTTCAAACCTAGAGGTACGAGCCACGGGAACAGGAAGAAGGCGCGGCTCGCCAAAACAAAACAAGCGGGTCATCCTCGCTCACGAGGGCCCGCAACCGAGGCGCACAATAGGCAGGCCCGGCCGTCTGTCAAGACAAGCTTTGTGTCCGGGCGGTTTCTTGGCCGTTTGTCCGGCGCCGGGCGAGGGAGCCGAAGGCGATGGCGAGGTAGAGCGCGATGAAGACGGCAATGGTGAGAAAGAAGCCGCCGGGCGGCACCAGATCGAGCCCGAGGCCGGTCAGCGGGGGCCCCACGAGCATGCCGAACGAATAGGTCATGACGAAAGCCGCATTGGCGCCCGCCAATTCGCCATCCCGGTAGCGCGAACCTAGCTGCGCCAGGCCCACGGGATAAAAGCCGCCCACGGTTCCGCCCCAGATCAAGAGAATCGCCTCGAAGAGAATCAGGGAGGACATGCCGGCGAGCCCCAAGAACAAAGCGCCGGCGAGGCCGAGCACAGCGATGACGATCAACAGCCGGCCGCGATCGACGCGGTCCGACAGCAGGCCGACAGGAACCTGCAAGGCGCTATTGCCGAAGACGAACAGGCTGGCGAACAGCGCGCCTTGCTCGGCGCTGGCCCCGGCGCGCAAGGCGTAGACGGGCAACAGGCCGATGCCCGCGACCTCGATCGCCCCGTGAAGCATGCCGGCCAAGGTCGCCATGGGCGATTCCCGGAGAAAAACCCAGAACGGCTTGCGGCTTCGCTCGTCGAGCGGCGGCGCGCCCTTCATATTGAGAATAAGCGGCACGATCGCCGCCCAAAACAGCCCCGCGCCCACCCAAAACGGCAGTCCACCTCGCGTGCCCACAAAGGCGAGAACGGCTGGCCCGGCCGCGAAGCCGCCCCCCAGGCAGGTGGCATAAAGACCGATCGCCAGCCCGCGCCGGCCCACCGCCGCCGCCGTTCCGATCCAATATTCGCTGAGCACGAAGAGAACCGTGACCGCCATGCCGGTCAGAAAACGTAAAGCGAGCCAGGCCACGTAGCCGGAAGTGACGGTAAAGCCGGTCAAGGCCAGGCCGCCTACCGCGAGCGACAGGAGAAGCAGCCAGGCGACGCCGATTTTCTTGGCCGCATAGGGGATCAGCGGCGCGCAGAGCAGGGAAGCGACGCCGCCCGCCGCCGTATTCAAACCGATCGCCCGGGCGGAAAAGCCCGCGGCGTCGAGCCGGACCGACAGCAAGGCGATGCTGAGCGACAGCCCGCAGCCCGCGATGGCCGCGGTGGCAATGGCGCCCGCCAGCACACGCGTGGAGGCTGTGGAGGAATGATCCGGGCATGTCCGGCAAATCAATATTCAGCCCTCGTCCTGCATTGCCGGAGCCTGCGGATGCGGTGCTAGAGCATGAGACGGCTTAAAGAACAATCACGCCCGCGCTGGCGGCCGCGATCTTCAATTCGTCGTCGAGAGTCGCAAGCGGCAGATTGCGCCGCAGCGCCAGTTCCAGATAGGCGGCGTCGTAAGATGTCAGCCTATAGGCGATAGCCAGTTGATGAACGTCCCGAAAAATATGTTTTTCGCTTTCGTCATCGACGTGAATCGGCAGCGCCTGCAAATCATCGATAAAATCCGAGGCGTCCTGGACCGGGATCGCTCCCTTGGAGTGAGCGCGTGCAAGTACCGCACTCACTTCATAGCACCAAAGGACCGGAACCACGGCTTCCCCGGTGGATGACATCAAGTCAAAAAGGACGGCATCGGCATAGGGATGATTGCCGCCGTCGAAGAACCAACGCATCGTCACGGAATTATCGAGGACGAAGATCGTCACGCGCGGCCATAGGTCATCATGTCGCGAATGGTCGTGCCTTCCGGAAGCGGATGAAATTTACGCCTTTCCAGGATCCGCGCGGCTGCTTCCCGTGGGGTTCGCCGTTGTGGGGAGGGTTGTTGCCCGGCGCCTGATGCGGCAAGCATGCGCCGCGCCGACAAATAACTTTCAACCGCCTCACGCAGCATATCCCGCGCGGAACGGTGTTCGGCGGCAGCCGCGGTCTCGACCTGTTGAAGCAAGGCGAGCGGTATCAATTCTTCCGCTTTGTCGTGTGTTTTCATGGCATCGCACTTTCTATCGTCACCATGATCGATTATGCTATAAATATCAATAATTACAATTGAATATGCTGGTCCGTCACATCAATCGACGCTCGATCGGATTTTGCCACTCCGTCCTTCCGGACGAGAAAGCCGGACCCTCGAAACGCGCTTCGCGTTCCGCCAAACGATGGAAGCCCGTCACGCCACGGAGGGACGGGGCAGGGGCTTGCTTGGCTCGAAAGAGGGGACGGGCGGCACATGCGCCGTCTCGAATCCGTGCATTCGGAGCGCCCATTGATAGGCGATCAATCCGCTCTTGAAAATCGGCAATAGCGACAGCGAGAGCGCGATACAGAGCGTGGGCCAAATGACGAAGTGAAAGGCCATGGGAAGATCGGGCCAGGTTTCGTCCACGGCGAACATCGTGGCGCCGAGGATATGGCCGACGACGAAAATCGTAATGTAAGGCGGAAAATCATCCGCGCGGTGATGGAAGAATTCCTCGTGGCAGACTGGGCAGGACTCGTTCACCGTGAGATAGCCGCGCAGAATCTTGCCCTTGCCGCAGGCCGGGCAGCGCCCGCGCAAGCCGAGCTTGAGCGACGCCCAAGCATCGCGCGGGGGACGCGCGGGAGACGGTGGATTGGCTTCGTCGAGACGTTTGTCCGGCATGGCTCTTTATCTATCGGCGGCGGCTAGGAATCAATCAGTTAGACCTTCCGGCGGCGCGCGCCAGACGACCTGATGTCACGCGCCGGCCCAGGACGCCCTTTCGACGGGCCGGGTCTGCGTCCCGGCATGCGTTTCGGCGAGGCTGTGCCGGGACCGGACGCGTCGCCGCCGGCGAGTTCGAAGCGCAAGGCGCCGGCGAAGGGCGCGGCTTCCACCAGCTTGACCGTGACGGGATCGCCCAAGCGGTACATGTCGCCGCTGCGCGACCCGACGAGGGCGTGGAGGGTTTCCTCGAAACGGTAGAATTCCGTGCCCATCGTCGCGGCGGGGATGAAGCCATCGGCGCCGGTGTCGCTCAATTTCACGAACAGCCCGGCGCGCGTGACGCCGGCGATCCGGCCTTGGAAGATCGTGCCGACCTTGCCCGCGAGATGGGTGGCGATCAGGCGGTCCACCGTGTCGCGTTCGGCGGCCATGGCCCGGCGCTCGGCGGCGGAAATGCGCAGCGCGATATCGGCCAGCACATCGGCCTCGAGATCGGGCAGGCCGTCGCGTCCGAGCCCGGCCGCGCGGATCAGAGCGCGATGCACGATGAGATCGGCGTAGCGGCGGATCGGCGAGGTAAAATGCGCGTAGCGGCGCAGATGCAGCCCGAAATGCCCATAATTATCCGAGACATATTCGGCCTGTGCCTGGGAGCGGAGCACGACGTCGTTGACGATCTGCTCGTGCTCGCCGCCCTTCACCCGCGCCAAAATGCCGTTGAACTGGGCCGGCGTCAGCACCTGTCCCTTGGCGAGTTTGATCCCGATGGAGGCGAGGAATTCGCCCAGATTATGCAGTTTTTCGACGCTCGGTTCGCCATGTGCGCGATAGATCAGCCGCTGGCGCTTTTCCTCCAACAGCTCGGCGGCCGCGACATTGGCGAGGATCATGAATTCCTCAATGAGGCGATGTGCGTCCAACCGCTCCGGCACGACGACACGGTCGACCGTGCCGTCGGGGTGCAGCAGAATTTTACGCTCTGGCAGATCGAGATCGAGCGGCTGACGCCGCTCCCGCGCGATCTTCAGGGTGCCGTAGGCCTCGTAGAGCGGGCGCAACACGCCCTCCAACAAAGCGGCGGTCTCGTCGTCCGGCACGCCATCGATCGCGGCTTGCGCGCGCTGGTACGAGAGCTTCGCCGCCGAACGCATCATGACGCGGTGAAGCGAATGCCGCCGCTTTTGGCCCTTGGCGTCGATCACCATCCGGATCGCCAGCGCCGGGCGGTCCTCGGCGGGACGCAGCGAACACAGATCGTTCGAGATCCGCTCCGGCAGCATCGGCACGACGCGGTCCGGGAAATAGACGGAATTGCCGCGCTCCAACGCCTCGCGGTCGAGCGCGCTGCCGGGCCGGACATAGGCCGCGACATCGGCAATGGCGACGGTCAACACGAAGCCGCCGGGATTTGCCGGATCCTCGTCGATGGCGGCGAGCACCGCGTCGTCATGGTCCTTGGCATCGGGCGGATCGATGGTGATCAGCGGAAGATGGCGCCAATCCTCGCGTCCGTGCAACGTGGCGGGCTTGGCGGAACCGGCCTCGCCGAGGGTTTCCGGCTGGAACACATGGGGGATCTTCTGGGCGTGGATGGCGATCAGGCTCACCGCCTTTTCGCTGCCGAGCGAGCCGATCCGCTCGCGCACCCGCGCGCCGGTAGGGCCGAAGCGCCCGCCCTTCAACACCTCCGCGGCGACGAGATCGCCATCGCGCGCCTCGCCTTCTTCGCCGGCGCGGACGGAAAGCGCGCCCTTGTTGGCGGACTTTTTGTCCACCGGCCAAATCTGGCCGCCGCCGCCGGGCAGCTCGTGATAGATGCCGAGAACCTGCGCGGTGGATTTGGCGATAATCTTGACGATGCGGCCGGTATAGGCGGGCTCGTTGCCCTTCGCGTCGCGGACCGGTTCCGTGCGCACCAAGGCGCGGTCGCCGAGGCCTGGAACCGGCGTCCCCACTCGCGCCTTGCGCGGAAAATTGAGGACGATAGTTGGCGCGCGGCCCTGGGACTCGTCCCATTCCACGGGTTTGGCCAGTAAATCGCCATCCCGGTCGCGGGAATAGACTTCGGCCAAGACCACGGGGGGCAGCAGGCCGGGCTTCGTCAGGGTCTTGCGCTTACGCTCGACCGCGCCTTCTTGTTCCAATTCTTTGAGCAGACGTTTCAATGCGATCTTGTCGCTTCCTTTGATATTGAAGGCGCGGGCGATCTCGCGCTTGCCGATTTTGGCCGGCGTGCGCTCGCCCGCCATCTCCCGCTCGCGCGCGATAAAGGCCAGAACCTCTTCACGCGAGGGTTGGGGGGAGGTGGTTTCGGCGGGGGACACGTTCTTAGATGCCCCCCCGCCAGTCGTTTTCAAGCCGATTTCGCCTTTTTAGCCGGAGTTTTTTTCGCCGGAGCCTTTTTCGCGGGAGCCTTTTTAGGCGCCGCCTTGGCCTTGGCCGGCGCCCGCGCGGAGGCTTTGGCTGCCGTGGGCTTGGCTTTAGCTGCCGTGGCTTTTGCCGCAGCAGGCTTGGCTTTGGCCGGCGCCTTTTTCTTCGCCGGACCGGCCCCTTCCTTATCCTCGATCAGCCTGATGGCTTCCTCGAGGGTCAGGCTTTCCGGCGACATGTCGCGCTTTAGCGTCGCATTGGTCTTGCCGTGGTTCACATAGGGGCCGAACCGCCCCTGGCGCACAGTGATGGCGCCTCCCGAGGGATGCTCGCCCAGCAGCCGTCCTTGGACCGTGGCCCCCGAACTCGCCTTGGCGTTGAGCAGAGCGATGGCGCCTTCCAGCGTCAGCGTGGTGGGATCGACTTCTTTCGGCAGGGTCGCATTGACCTTGCCGTGACTGACATAGGGGCCGTAGCGCCCGGCCTTGATCGAGACCGCGCCGCCATCGGGATGATCGCCCAGCACCTTGCCGGCCGTGGCCTCGCCGCCAAAGCGCCGCCCGGTCAGGCCGCTCTCCTTGGCGACGATCAGGTCGATCGCGCGGTTGCCGCCGATTTCGAGCACATCGTCGCCGGGGCCGAGATTCGCATAGGTCTTGCCGTGCTGGACGTAAGGTCCATAGCGGCCAAGCGCGGCGACGATCGGCTCCTTGGTCTCGGGATGCTTCGCCACTTCGCGCGGCAGCGAGAGAAGCGCGATGGCCTGGTCCAACGTCACATCGGCGGGCGCCAATCCCTTGGGCAGGGAAGAGCGTTTGGGCTTTTCCCCCTCGCCAAGCTGGATATAGGGGCCGAAACGGCCGTCGCGCAGCGTGATTTCCAACCCGCTGGCGGGATCGAGCCCGAGCACCTTGGTGCCGGTTTGCTCCGCGCCATCGCCCGCCGCCTCGCCGCCATTGGCGAGTTGGCGGGTGAATTTGCATTCGGGATAGTTGGAGCAGCCGATAAAGGCGCCGAACTTGCCAAGCTTGAGCGAAAGCTTGCCAGTGCCGCACAAAGTGCAGCTTCGCGGATCCGAACCATCCTCGCGGGCCGGGAAGATATGCGGTCCCAGCACCTCGTTGAGATTGTCGAGTACTTCGGTGGTGCGGAGATCCTTGGTTCCGGCGATGGCGACGGAAAAGTCGGCCCAGAAATCGCGCAAGACCTGTTTCCAATCGATCTCGTTATTGGAGATGCGATCGAGCTTTTCCTCGAGATCGGCGGTGAAGTCGTAGCCGACGTAGCGGGCGAAGAAGCTCTCCAGAAAGGCGATCACGAGCCGGCCCTTGTCCTCCGGCACGAGGCGCTTCTTGTCGAGCCGCACATATTCGCGCGCCTTCAGGGTCTGGACGGTGGCGTCGTAGGTCGAAGGACGGCCGATGCCGAGTTCTTCCATCCTTTTGATGATGGTCGCCTCGGTGTAACGCGGCGGCGGCTCGGTAAAGTGCTGGACGGCCTCGATCTTTTCCTTGCTGAGACGGTCGCCGCCTTGCATCGGCGGCAGGCGACCACCCTCTTCGTCGTCTTCGTCGTCGCGGCCTTCTTGATAGAGCTTCAAGAAGCCGTCGAAGCGGACGACTTGGCCGTTGGCGCGCAGGTCGAGCTTGCGGCCGTTGGTCTCCGCCAGAATATCGACCGTGGTGCGCTCGAACTCGGCCGAGTCCATCTGGCTGGCGATGGTCCGGGTCCAGACGAGGTCGTAAAGCTTGGCGAGATCGGGCTCCATCGCGCGGGCCACCTGTTTCGGCAGGCGCGCGAGATCGGTCGGGCGGATCGCCTCGTGGGCTTCCTGCGCATTCTTGGCCTTGACTATATATTTGCGCGGCGCCTTGGGAACATAGCGCTCCCCGAACTCCTTGCCGATCACCTCGCGGACCGAGGTGACGGCCTCCGGCGCCATGTCGACACCGTCGGTTCGCATATAGGTGATGAGGCCGATGGTCTCGCCGCCGACATCGACGCCTTCATAGAGCCGCTGCGCGAGCTGCATCGTGCGCGAGGGCGCAAAGCCGAGCTTGCGCGAGGCTTCCTGCTGCATGGTCGAGGTGGTGAACGGCGGGTAGGGGTTGCGCCGCGCGGGCTTGGCCTCGACCTTGGTGACCGAAAAGGCCGATTTTTCCAGCGCGTCTCTGAGATCGTGGGCTTGTTGCTGCGTCCCGACGTCGAGCCGGCCGAGCTTCTCGCCATCGGCACCCGCGAGACGCGCGATAAAGGCCGCGCCGTCCTTGGTCTTGAGCTGCGCCGCCAGCGACCAATATTCCCGTTTGACGAATTTCTCGATTTCGAGTTCGCGCTCGCAAATCAGCCGGAGCGTGACCGATTGGACGCGGCCCGCCGAACGCGCGCCCGGCAATTTGCGCCAGAGCACCGGGGACAGCGTGAAACCGACGAGATAATCCAAGGCGCGGCGCGCGAGATAGGCATCGACCAGCGACGCGTCGATCTCGCGCGGCTTGGACATGGCCTCGAGAACCGCGGTCTTGGTGATGGCGTTGAAGGCCACGCGCTGAACGGTCGTGCCCTTCAAGACCTTCTTGGCCTTCAAGACCTCCAGAACGTGCCAGGAGATCGCCTCGCCCTCGCGATCCGGATCGGTTGCGAGAATCAGACGATCCGCGCCCTTCACCGCCTTGGCGATCTCGGCCATCCGCTTGGCGGATTTGGTGTCGACATCCCAGATCATGGCGAAATCGGCATCCGGATCGACCGAGCCGTCTTTCGACGGCAAGTCGCGAATGTGCCCATACGAGGCATAGACCTCGTAATTCTTCCCCAGATATTTATTGATCGTCTTGGCCTTCGCAGGCGACTCGACGATGACGATATCCATCCCGAACGACCCCTTGGTTCCCCGGGCATTTTCCGCGAAAGTCACCGACTCTCGTGATCGAGAAAATGCTCTAACTTCTTAAATCGAGGCGATTTCTTGTCGCCTTGGTGATCCCACCAAGACGGAAAGCGCCCAGCCGCCTCCGGCCGGGATGTGACCGGAGACAGAGCCGCCGATACCATCGTTTCCCCGTTATTCCCATTCCGCTTCATCAACGGTCATGTTCATGAACGATCATGCCACGGACGGGAGCCATAGCACGCCATATGGTATAAAGTATCGAAAGCGCCAAGCCTGAATCGTTGGCGGCTGTAGCTTTGCTTTGGTTACGAAATTTAGCCCTTTGACATTCCGCCCGTGCTCCCCGATAGACCATCAGCCCATGACTCACCAGTCCACGCCTCCTTTCAATCACAGGCACCTGCTCGGGATCGAGGGGCTGTCCGTTTCTGATATTACCGCGCTGCTCGATCTCGCGGAGGAAGCGGTTGCCGTCTCGCGTCAGGTCGAGAAAAAACGCGCGACTCTGCGGGGCCGGACGCAAATCAACCTGTTCTTCGAGTCTTCGACGCGGACGCAATCCTCGTTCGAACTCGCAGGCAAACGCCTCGGCGCCGATGTCATGAATATGTCGGTAGCGACCTCCAGCGTCAAAAAGGGCGAGACGCTGATCGATACGGCGATCACGTTAAATGCCATGCGCCCCGATATCATCATCGTGCGGCACAGCCAGGCCGGCGCCGTGCATCTCCTGGCCCGCAAAGTCGATTGCGCCGTGGTCAATGCCGGCGACGGCGCGCATGAACATCCCACCCAAGCTCTTCTCGATGCCCTGACGATTCGCCGCAACAAGGGGAAGATCGAGGGCCTGGTGGTGGCGATCTGCGGGGATATTCTGCATTCGCGCGTGGCGCGATCGAATATTCTCCTGCTCTCGGCGCTCGGGGCGCGGGTTCGCGTGATCGGCCCCTCGACCTTGCTGCCGGTGGGGATCGACAACATGGGCGTGGAGGTCTTCCGCAACATGCGCGAGGGCCTGCGCGACGCCGATATCGTCATGACCTTGCGCTTGCAGCGCGAGCGGATGAATGGCGGCTTCGTGCCCTCGATGAGGGAATATTTCCATTTCTACGGCCTCGACGAAGCCAAGCTCGCCTTCGCCAAGCCCGACGCCTTGGTCATGCATCCCGGCCCGATGAACCGGGGCGTCGAGATCGGCTCGACGGTCGCCGATGGCGCGCAAAGCTTGATCCGCGAGCAGGTCGAGATGGGCGTGGCCGTTCGCATGGCGGTGCTCGAAGCGCTCGCGCGCCACCTGCCCAACGTTTGAGGCTCCGATGAGCGAAGCGCCGCACCCCATCCCCAAAAACGGCGCGCCGCTTGCGCTGGTCAATGCCAGGGTGATCGACCCGGCCACCGGTTTCGATGCCAGGGGCGGGGTCTTGATCGAGCAGGGCGTGATCCGCCGGTTTGGCTCCGAGGTGACACCGGAGACTCTGCGCGCCGAGGTCCAGATCATCGACTGCGAGGGCGATATTGTCGCGCCGGGCCTGATCGACATGCATGCGTTCGTCGGCGAGCCTGGCGCGGAATATCGCGAGACCATCGCGACGGCGACGGCGGCGGCGGCGGCGGGCGGCGTCACCTCGATCCTGGCGCTTCCCGACACCAATCCACCGGTCGACGATCCCGCCGTCGTGGACTTCTTGCTGCGCCGCGCGCGCGACACCGGACTCGTGCGCATCCTGCCTTGCGCCGCCCTCACCAAGGGTCTGCGCGGCGAGGATATTTCCGAGATCGGCCTGTTGCAGCAAGCGGGCGCCGTCGCCTTCAGCGAGGGCTCGCATTCGATCCGCAATGCCAGCATCCTGCGCCGGGCGATGCTTTATGCCCGCGATTTCGATGCGCTCGTCATCCATTTCGCGCAAGATCACGATCTGGCGGCCGAAGGCGTGATGAACGAGGGCGAACGCGCCTCGCGCCTCGGCCTCGTCGGCATTCCGCACGAAGCCGAGACGATCATTCTGGAGCGCGATATCCAACTCGTGGCGCTCACCGGCGCGCGCTACCACGCGCCCTTGATCTCGACCGCCGCCTCGCTCGACATCATCCGCCGGGCCAAGGATCGCGGTCTGCCCGTGACCTGCGGCACCTCGATCAATCATCTCACCCTCAACGAGAACGATATCGGGGATTACCGCACCTTCCTCAAGCTCCGGCCGCCGTTGCGGCGCGAGGACGAGCGCTTGGCTCTGGTGGAGGGTGTCGCCTCTGGTCTAATCGACGTCATCGTGTCGGACCACGACCCCCAAGACGTCGAGGTCAAGCGGCTGCCGTTCGCGGAAGCGGCGCCCGGCGCGATTGGCTTGGAGACCATGCTGCCCGCGGCTTTGCGCCTCGTCGTCTCCGGCGCTGTGCCGCTGACGCGCTTGCTGCAAGCCTTATCGAGCCGGCCGGCGGAAATTTTGGGGCTCGCGCAAGGCCGGATCGCGGTGGGCGCCCCGGCGGACCTCATCCGTTTCGATCCCGAGGAGCCCTTCGTCGTCGATCCCGCCAAGCTCCGGTCCCGGTGCAAGAACACCCCCTTCGATGCCGCGCGCATGGAGGGACGGGTAAAGTTGACGCTAGTGGCCGGGCGCGTGGTATTCGAGGGGTAGGGTTGTTCGAGAGGCCGGGGAAACAAGCATGCGGTGACACGTGTCTTCGGGCCGCGTTGGCTCGCCCCTTCGACGCCCGGTTTCAAAATCTATAATTCTTTGATTAAAACAAACAGATCATTTTAAATTTTAGAATTGGCGCTCTTTTATTACAAAATTGATTAGCAACCGAAGCTCAATAAGCAAGATCGCCAGCCATCGGACCAAACGGAGCGGCGTTTTACGCGCCCTTAATGTTCCCATGGCAATTTCGTGAGGGAAGCTGGTCATCCCGCTCCCACGTTTGATTTATGCATTTTTACGAGGCGTCGCGTTATGATGTTGGGGCGACTGGGCGGACTGTTCACGACGATCTTGGTGTTGAGCCTCCTGTCGATCTGGGTGCTTTTCGCGGGCATCCTTTATGAATCCTATCAGAACGAGTGGCGCTCGGCCTCGCTCTTTGCCGGCAACGTCGATTCCCTGCTGGAACAGGCGATTTCGCGGGACGTCGAGCTTTACGATCTCTCGTTGAAATCGACGGTCGAAGGCTATGCCGACCAGCATGCGGAAAAACTGCCGCCGAACCTCCGGCAACGCGTTCTCTTCGATCAATCCACCAATGCGACGGGGCTCGGCTCGATCCTCATTTTGGACAAGGACGGCACGGCTGTCGCCGATTCCCGCTTCGAGACGCCGCGTTCGTTCAACGGCGCCAACATGGATTATTTCAAGATCCACCGCGATGGGCAGTTCGAGCGCGAACTTTTCATCAGCCATCCCTTCAAGAGTCTGCTGCAGCAAAATATGTGGACGATCGGCCTCAGCCGGCGGATCGACGATGCCGAAGGCAATTTCGATGGAATTGTTCTGGGAACTCTGAAGCTGAGCTATTTCACCCATTTGTTCGGAGCAGTGGACCTGCCGGCTGGCAGCTCGATCGAGATCATCCACGACGACGGCATGGTCTTGATGTCGTCGCCCTATGCCAATATCGGCCAGTCCCTCCGCGCCTCCGGCGTCTTCCGGCAAATCTCGCAGGCTCATGCGGGCGAAGTAACCGGCGTTTCGGATAGCGACCGGGTCGAGCGGCTTTATGCCTTTAAACGGGTCGGCCGCTTGCCGATGACGCTCGCCGTCGGCATCCCGACGAACCATTTTCTCTCCATGTGGCGCTGGCGCGTGTCCGTCATCGCCTTGGGGTTCTTCATCCTGAGCGGCCTCATTGTCATTCTCGCGATCACCCTCGGGCGCGAATTGCAACGCCGGACCTTGGCGGAGCGGCGCCTGTCCGAACTCGCTTCGACCGATGGATTGACCGGCCTCGCCAACCGCCGCCATTTCGACGAGACCCTCGAATTGGAATGGCGCCGTGCCCTGCGGGATCAAGCGCCCGCCGCCTTGTTGATGATCGATTGCGATTACTTCAAGAAATTCAACGACACTTACGGCCATCTCGAGGGCGATCAGGTGTTGCGCGCCGTCGCCGGGGCGCTGCGCGACAGCGTTCAACGCCCAGCCGATCTTGTCGCCCGCTATGGCGGCGAGGAATTCGCGATCCTTCTACCGGATACCGGTATCGACGGCACCCTCAGAGTTGCCGAGGCCGTGCGGGCCGCGGTCGCGCGGCTCGATTGGCAACATGCGGGAAGTCCCCTCGGGCGGTTGACCGTCAGCGTGGGGGCCGCATCCTGCCTGCCGGGAGACGACGGCGGCGCCGTCTCTTTGATCAAAGCCGCCGACTTCGCGCTTTATCATGCCAAGAAAGGCGGCCGCGACCAGGTCGCTGTTCCAGCGCCCGTCGATATGCCCGGTTTCGACTGGCGGGAGGACAGCGCGATCCGGCAGGCGAGTTGAGCCCGCTGCAATTTTAGCTGGCACGGCGGTTTGATTCCACAGGATTGATTGCGCCGGGGAAGCTGCGCGGCTAGGTTCACGCTGGTCTTTCCTTGGATGTTGAACGTGCTCGCTGCTGGTATCGCGTTTTTGTTCGGCTATCTCGCCGGTTCGATCCCCTCTGGCGTCATCGTCAGCGCCCTCGGCGGAGCCGCCGATCCCCGGACCATCGGCTCGGGGAACATTGGCGCCACCAATGTCTTGCGCAGCGGGCGCAAGGGCTTGGCGGCTCTCACCTTGATCTGCGATGCGCTGAAAGGCACGATTGCCGTGCTTGTCGCCGCGCATTTCGATACGGGGCAGGGGCCTGTCGCTCTCGCTCTCGTGGCGGCGGGCGCGGCCTTTCTCGGTCATTTGTATCCAGTTTTTCTCGGCTTTAAAGGCGGCAAGGGCGTCGCGACTTTTCTCGGCTGTCTCATCGCCTTGGCCTGGCCGGCGGCTTTGGCCTTCGTCGCGATTTGGGTCGCGGTCGTCGCGGCGACGCGCTTTTCCTCGGCTGGCGCGCTTGCCGCCAGCGCTGCGAGCCCGATGGTTTTCTTTGCGCTGGGGCATCGCGGCGCGGCCTTGCTCTATGCGGGCCTCGCCGTCGTTCTTTGGATCAAACATCGCGAAAATATCCAACGCCTGCTTGCCGGAACGGAAAACAAAGTGGGCGCGAAATCATGAGCCGCGTCGGCACGACGCCGGCCCCGTTCAGCGACGCGCGCAGGCGCGCGTGGCTGCGGCTCTGGCGGTCCGAAAACATCGGGCCGCGCACCTTCCAAACGCTGTTGAAGCGCTTCGGCAGCGCCGAGGCCGCGCTCGAGGCTTTGCCCGATCTCGCCGGACGCTCCGGCCGCACGATCAAGATCGCCAGCGAGGACTCGATCGACCGCGAGTTAGAGGCGGCGGCGCGGCTCGGCGCCCGGTTTATCGCCCTGGCGGAGCCTGAATATCCCCAGCTTTTGCTGGCGATCGATACCCCGCCGGCGCTGATCGCGGTGCGCGGCCAGGCCGATCTTCTCAACCGCCCCGCCGTGGCGATTGTCGGAGCCCGGAACGCCTCGGCGGCGGGACTGGCCTTTGCCGAACGTCTAGCGCGCGGGCTCGGCCAGGCCGGTTATATCGTCGTCTCGGGTTTTGCCCGCGGGATCGACAGCCGCGCGCATCGCGCCGCGCTCGCCAATGGCACGATCGCGGTCCTCGCGGGCGGGCACGACAAACTCTATCCCGCCGATCAGGGGCCATTCCTCGATAAGCTTTTGGAAGATGGCGCGGCGGTCAGCGAAATGCCGTTCGGCTGGGAAGCAAGGGGCCGCGATTTCCCCCGCCGCAACCGCATCGTATCCGGTCTGTCGCTCGGAATTGTCGTGATCGAGGCGGCCCGCCGCTCGGGCTCGTTGATCACGGCGCGTTTTGCCGCCGATCAGGGACGCGAGGTTTTCGCCGTGCCAGGCTCCCCGCTCGATCCCCGCGCGGAAGGAACCAACGATCTCTTGCGCGACGGCGCGACCTTCTGCTGCGAGGTCGACGATGTCTTGCGCGCGCTGGCCGGGCGCACGCCGCCCAAGGGACCGCAAGGCGATCTCTTCTCCGACCGCGACGCGCCGGATCACGAGCCGCTCTGGGACGAACTCGATCTCTCCGCTCTCTCGCCGGCGGCTGGTTCTGGCCTCGCGCCGGCGGCTGGTTCTGGCCTCGCGCCGGCGGCTGGCTCTGGCCTCGCGCCGGCGGCTGGCTCTGGCCTCGCGCCGGCGGCTGGCTCTGGCCTCGCGCCGGCGGCTGGCTCTGGCCTCGCGCCGGCGGCTGGCTCT